>ERZ773021.615-NODE-615-length-14598-cov-51.5438_pt1 | contig 14598 bp, 15 predicted proteins | sample MGYA00511668_ERZ773021 | MGnify/ENA primary metagenome ERZ773021 (study PRJEB29015, sample SAMEA2737961) | human oral metagenome | biome: human oral; feature: human-associated habitat; material: dental | place: China | collected 2032 ... | reverse complement strand
CCCGAATCCCAGTCGGCATTCGTAAAAAGGCATTTGCCTTTGCGGGAGGTATGGGAACCATGCCTACCTTCAGCGTTGAGAGTAAGACTCTGCGTGATGTGATGCACTTCTCAAGCAAACATGCGGATGATGTTGTGAGAGGTTTAGGTGGTTCTGGGAAGGCGGAGAGAGTCACACAAGCTGTCAATAATATGTCGGAGTTTTTTGAAACAGAATTTGGACAAAAGATTGTGGGAAGCCTTAGAAAGACTAAGAAGAAGTATGACGGGCAGAGTGTTTATGAGGTGACTAAAGATATAGATGATATTTTGAAAAAAGGAGATAAATTGTACTTAGATGGTCTGCATAAAGATCATTTTGAGGTATTCAATAAAAGAGGTAAAGTAAAGGATGTTCTTAATCTTGATGGAACTTCTAATAGTAAAAAATTTAATTTAGCTTCTGGAAGGAGATTAAAATGATTAGTTCAGAGTTAAAAGATGTAATGAAACGATTGACTATTCTTAATGAGAACAATAAAGGTGTGCTACTTAGAGAAGAAAGTATCAGAGATATAGACAATACGATAAATATCTTTCTAAAAAAATATGAAGATCGTTTTTATGAAGGATTAAGATTGTTTAACAAGATAGACATTACTACAATTTCCTCTTCAGAGAATTCAGATTATACTATTGCTTTCTATAATCTATTAACTGGAATTAGGGGGATAATCGATTGTTTTGATGACTTTGATGATATTTTAGTTGAATTGAATAAAAACTTCATGTATCAAAGTGGCGAAATCACAAAAGAAGAATGGGAAAGTTCAGGGGAAGTAGTCTTGGATGACGAAGAAAATGAATTTGGAGATTGAAGAATAGATATTGATTCCTCGCTTTTTATGTTCACTAGGAGGAAGGCTAATGGGATTTTATGTCGATATTGCGGAGCTTCAGAAAGCCCAAGAGGCCTATATGAAGATGGTCGCAACTGCTCAGAGTCAGTTGGATACCGCTAAAAATGGGATGAATGCCATCATCACCAGTAATTCCATGCATGGAGAAGTTGGGAAAGCGATTACGAATGAAATCAATAATGTTCATAACCCCGTGATTGTTGGCTTAAAGAATGGCTTAGAATTTCTAGGTTCTGAGTTTTCCAAGACGATCACGGATTTTCAGAATCTTGTTGTCGAAACCTCTGCAAGGGCAGTTTTAGCAGAAGAAACTTTGGATGATGCGATCAAGAAGCTAAATGAAGCCGATGAGAAACATAAGGTGATGGATACCAATTTCAAGAGTATCTATGATGGGATTTCGAGTCTCTATCGTCTGAGTGCTCCCTTAAGCAGCACCTTCTATACCAATACCCAGACAGCCCGGAAGTATGTTCAAGATACGAAGAATAAGGTCAATGCCTTTGATAAGATGACGACAACCAGCAGTGCGGAGCAACTTTTTAGTGCTTTAAGTAGCCAGATGGTGGCTGCTGGAAGAGTGAAGAGTCTGAGTTATAGTGATCCTATTTTAACCAACTTTGTGGCGCATGAAGATCTCGGTAAAGCGATTTATGAGATGGATCAGCAGTATGGTATCTCTGCCAAGGACTTGGATTCTTACTACGACGAAGTCGTCAACCAGAAAGTCTTGAAAGATTGGTGTAGCATTTATGACAGCAAGTACTCGCCAAGCAACTATGGCGATATCAAAATTGAACCCCAGCGGGAGAATTGGTAGTAAGTTGTATAAGAAACTATGAAATAACTTTCAAACAGTTTTACTCATTTTTATTAGGGTGTTTGGAATAAGACAGTATACTTTTCGTTCAAAAGTGTTATTTAAATGTTGATTCATTCACTTTCATTCTACAATATAGAAGTTTGCTAGCACCACATGTCGAATGTGTGAGTTTGTTAGTGAAACGTAGCTAATCCTCAAAATAAAGAAACTAAAACTCCATTATTTCGAGATGACAGCCTAAATTGGCTTTAAGGAGGTGTTATATTGATAGAGAGCAGACCTGAGTTTGATAAAGTCACATCCTTTGATGAATTTAATAAATACTATTGGTATCGTGATGAACTTTCACAGATATGCAAGTCATTAGGGCTTGAATATAGAGGTACAAAACAAGAACTCAATCATATTATTGAGCAGTACTTTAAGGGTAATTTGATTAAAAAATCATCAATAAAAAGGAAAAAGAAACAAGTGGAAGTCGTTACCTTAGACACGCCCTTACTTGATTGTGGTTTCTCCTTTAATTCACACTTTAGAGAATATTTCTCAACTTTAACAGATGTTTCGCCCTTTAAATTTACTGCTGATATGGCGACTGCTTGGAGAAAAGTAAAAAGAGAAAATGATTTGAGTTTTACAATCCAAGATATGCTAAAAGTTTATTATGGAAACTCAGACTATGCTAAGTATGACCATTCGGTTTGTCAATGGAATCAATTTCTAAAGGATTTCTGTGCAGACGAAAATAGTCGCAACTACTCAAACAAATTAAAAGTTGCTTCTATTCTTTGGAAAGAAGTTAGAAATTCAAAAAATGAAAAAATTTACTCAAAGAATCTTTTAACTGAATATGCTGATAAAGTAAAAGAGTATGGCAAGTAGAAATGTCAGTCGAAACCAATAGTTCACAAGGAGGAATACCATGCTAGGAGCAATTACTGGAGACATTGTAGGTTCAGTTTACGAATGGAACAATATCAAAACAAAGGATTTTCCTTTGTTCAGGGACGATTGTTTTTTTACAGATGACACTGTTATGACCTGCGCTGTTGCTGAGGCTATTATGAAGGGTGGTCAGAAAGATAACTTTATTGACGCCATGAAGAAATATGGCAAAATGTATCCCGATGCAGGCTACGGTGCTCGGTTTAGTAGTTGGATCAATAGTGACAATCGTGATCCTTACAATAGCTTTGGAAATGGATCTGCTATGCGTGTTTCTCCCTGTGCTTGGGTTATGGACTGTGGTTTTTGTGCGAGAACTGGTATGACACCATCAGCTAGGGAGTTTGCACGACTTTCTGCAGAAGTCACCCATAATCATCCTGAAGGTATCAAAGGCGCCATGGCGACAACTGATGCGATCTTTCTGTGTCGTTATTACTTTGGAGGCTACTGTGAGGATTATGAGCAACCAATCAACGACAATCCTACAGAGTGTAAAAGACGGATCAAGGATTATATTGAGCAGGAGTACGGCTACAATCTATCTCAAACTCTAGATGAAATCCGCCCTACTTACCGTTTCAATGAAACTTGTCAGGATACCGTACCCCAGGCCATTATTGCCTTTCTGGAAAGTAGAGACTTCGAAGATGCTATAAGAAACGCCATCTCGCTTGGTGGCGATAGTGATACACTTGCTGCAATAACGGGGAGCATAGCCGAGGCGGCATATGGTATTCCTGATTGGATCAAGGAAAAGGCCTATTCCTATCTTGATGAGCCGTTAAAGGATGTCATTGGTCGATGGAAAAAGTTCATTCCAGGAGGATAATAGAGGCTTTTGGTGTTACATACACATTTTATACAAAATATTAAGCCCTTTTATCACTGTCTAGATAAAAAACGACCATCTAAGTTGGTAAGTAACTTCAGGAGGTTTATACGCTATGCTTAGATCCTATGTGACTAAAAAGTATTTATTCTTCTATTTTGTGGCAATTATGATTACTTGGTTGGAGGCTGTTATTACACCAGCTTTGATTCAGTATATTGTCTCTAGTTTTACCAATCACCAGTTGCATTTGCTGTGGCAGGTCTTGATTTGGGGGATTGTGGGAAATTTGATTCTCTTGCTGGGTTTGGCTGGGAAACGCTATTACTATGCACGAGTGCTGACGGACTTTAAGTCGGGCATTAAGCAGGCCATCTTTCAGACTTTCTTATATAGCCGTCGGATAGCGGATGAAGAGGTTTTGTCCGACCTGGAAAATGATGTGAAACAGCTAGAAGATAACTATATTGAGCCGACTGTCATTATCATTTCTTCTTTGGGATTTACAACCGTCTCCATCTGCTATGCTCTCTGGACAAATTTTTATCTAGGCTTGCTCTTTATCATTTTTTATTCGATACCGGTTCTTTGTAGTGGAATTGGCTCTAAACGCTTGGATGCGATTACTAAGCAGAAGTCCATGGCTAACCAAGGCTACGTCTCTCAGGTGACCAATATGATTGCGGGTGCTCGTCCCATACGGCATTATCGGGGACAAAGCTTATTTTACAATCTTTTTTCCAAAGATTTGCACAAGACTTTAGAGCAAGAAATCGCTTATGAAAAGCAGCGGACGCTAAACAGCCTCTTTATCAATGGGATTGATGCCTTTTGCTCGGTCGCGCCTATTGTCATTGGTGGTTTCATGACCTATTATAACTACCTATCTGCAGCCAGCTTTGTTGGGATTTACCTAGTATCGCACAATATCGGCTACCAATTTCAGGAGCTATCTTGCTTTATCAATACTAGAAAATCAGCCAAGTCTCTCTGCGATAAATATCAAAACTTGCTGGGAGATGAGTTGATAATGCCTTCTGTTCTTGAAAGTTCCGTCTTTCCTATCCAGCTAGAGCAGGTTAGTGTAGAGCGTGATGGTCAAGAAATCCTAGCCCCTTGCGACCTTACCATTGAGGAAGGGGAAAAGATTGCCATTATCGGAGAAAGTGGGTCTGGGAAAACAACCTTACTGAACCTCATCTATGGAGAAATCAAGCCTAGTCAAGGGCGGATTCACTACCATGGACAAGAGCTAAGCCCGGATGCACTCTATCAGGCAGGAGCCTACATTCTCCAGTCTAGTCATGTCTTTGACGGCTTGAGCCTAGAGGAAAATATCGCTTTGGGACAAGAACTTGATTCCAGAAGGATGGAAGAGATTCTTCAGCAAACCGGATTGAAAGCTCTCCAAGGCAAAACACCCAGCAATCAAACCTTGTCAGGTGGTGAGAAGCAGCGGCTAGAAATTGCCCGTGCTCTCTATCACAATCGTCAATTTATCCTGGCTGACGAGGTCAAAGCCAATCTGGATCTAAAAAATCAAGAGAAAATCAGTCAACTTCTCTTCTCGCTCCCTCAAGCACTCGTAGAAGTAATTCATCACTATAGTGAAGAGGACTTGAAGCGCTATGATAAGGTGATAAAACTGGATAAATAAGACGATACATAGTTTACAAAAATGAGTGGCAGAGGCCACTCATTTTTGCAAGTTGGTGAATAGGATATGAATAGGCTACACTTTATTAGACATAGAATTTCCATTCTAGTGGAAAACATTTTCTATATGGAGTCTAGTTTAGTGTAACCTATTTATTTTATGCTGATTATGAATAGATCAGAGGAGATTGCAACTTGAAAACTAGTATAATTGCTAGAAATTAAAAAGATTTCTTCACTAACCCAAATTAGAATTTTGCCTAGTAATTTTTTTAAAGTAATCATCCCATTCATTCATTGTTTCAGGACTGAGAATAATATTAACTGTGTCTAGAATTGTACCATGTGTTTTTATGGCTTTTTCCCTGTTCCCCCATAGATAGTCAAATATAGCTTGAAGTTCATATAGATAAAGCTTTTCAAATAAAAAGTAGTTTGGATATTTCTTTTGGAACAGTAAGCATAAAAGTTTTTGACTTGCTCCTTGCTCTTTTCGTTCAATAAAAGCAGAAAGACAGTTTAGGACTGTATCAATCTTGATTCGATCAAGGTTATTTTTTGGTGATTGAGGAATATTGTCTAGAATGGTATTAGTAAATACTACCAGAGCTTCAGTTGTGAAATATGGAACGAGATTTCCAAATAACCCTACGTCAAGGTTCGTCCAATATTCTAATGAAAAAAAGTAGTCAGTCAACTGAAGTATGACCTCTTGTTTAACTGTCTCATGTTGTAGTTCACAGATCATAACCTCAAGAACGAGTGAGATAATAAGATAAATATATTGCTCTTTTTTCGAAGATAACTCCAAAAGCTCTTTTTTTACTTTAGAGAGTGTCTGAATATCGTTATTACTCAAAGCATCCTCTATTTGTTGTATTATTTTGTAAAAATCATCATCTTGAAAATCCTTCCACTCAAAAAATTCATTAATTTCAACTATCATGAATCCTAACAGTTTAAAGAGTACATCTTTAGAAAGGTTCGTATGGCCGTTTTCAAAGTCAGAAATACTTGTTGCAGAGCCAGCAATTTTGCCGAGTGTTTTCAGGGAAAGTTTTCTTTGCTTTCGAATTACTTTAAATTTTTCTCGATTATTCATGTTCGGATTTCCGAAAATTCTCTTTCTTAAGTTTCTAACATTATATAATAGAAGCATTAAAAATGAAAGGAGAAGAAGCATGGTTGTAAATGAAATTATTAATACGCGCTTGTCCAAAACGTGATATTTTTAACGAACGTAGCTTTGATGAAAAATGCAAACAAATACAACAAAATATTATACAAAATTTTGAACTCGCTATCTTATCTAATAAAGTAAACTACGAATTAAAGGTTGAATGATATGAAGACAATTCTAGAGAATATCTCAAAATTAAAATTATTTGTCTATATACTGTTTTCAATGCTCTATTCTTTACAAGGCTTACTTACGTCTTTTCTCATACAGATTGCAGGGGAAATTGACGTGAATAATACTCAGATGGTTCTAACATTTGGACTGGGAGGAGTGCTGTTATATATATTTGTTTATGCATGTATGTATATAAATAATATCCTAGTACGTGCAATAATTGAAGATTTTAATGTCCTAATTTCTAAAAAGGCCATTGAAAATTTTTATCAAAAAAGATTAAATTATACCTCTGAAGAGTTAAACTCCTTTTTGACACAGGATATTCCAATGTTTTGGCAGGAATACTTAGTTCCTTTGATCGTTTATCCCATCTACGTATTATCTATTCTTGCTTCAGTGTCATATCTCCTCATACAAAATATCCAAATAGGTCTGCTATTTACAATCGGGGGATTTTTAATGATTATACCTCAGTTTATATTTAATGAAATGTTACAGAAGAGAGGAGAAGAGCTAAGTACAGCGAGAGTAAATAGCATGACATCTATTACAGATTTTACAAAAGGAATAGATACAATTCGTAGTAATCAAGCAAGTAAACAGTTTTCATCCCATGTTTTGGACGAAATCAAGAATACGGAGAAAAAACAATACCGATATTTTACTAGTCATAATCTGGTCATGTTTTGGACGGGTCCTCTAAAAGGAATTGGCTTAGTGGTTCCACTAATGATAGGTTTGTTTTTTATTAAGTCAACTTCTATCACACTTACAACTTTACTAGCCATGATGACTGCGTCAATGAATTTAATTTCTCCATTACAACAACTTTTAGAAGGGACCTCTAGCTTGCAATCAGCTAAGTTTATTAGGGATAAGATGGTTTTTATTTTAAAGATGAGAAATAATGATGATAAAGAAATAGAAATTAAAACTTCAAAGGAAAAATTGAGGATTTATGGTAGAAATCTTAGTAAGTCATTTGAAGATAAACTCATTTTTGAACGATTATTCTTGGACATTCCTTTTGGAAAAAAGATTTTATTGTCAGGAGCAAGTGGTAGTGGAAAATCAACCCTGTTTAAAATTTTAAGTGGTGAAGATACTGAATTTTCCGGAAATTTATATTTTGAAAATGAAAAAGGAACTTGTTATGAACCATCCTATAACAAGGTGTCTCTAATACATCAAAAACCGTATATATTTAATGGTAGTTTAAGAGATAATTTAACATTATTTCAGGAAATTTCTGATAGTAATTTGTGTGATGTTTTGCAGAAAGTGAACCTTCTAGAAGAGTTGGGGAATAATCTTGAGACTCAACTTGATGGTCAAAACTTATCTGGTGGTCAAATGATGAAATTAGAAATTGCGAGATGCTTGCTCAGAATTAAGCCGATCTTACTTGTTGATGAAGTGACTGCTTCATTGGATGATATGAATGCTAAAGAAATTCGTGCACTGATCTATTCCCAAAATTGTACTATTATAGAAATTGCTCATAAATTTACAGAAGATAGTTATGATGATATAATTAGGATTGAGGATTATAAGTCTAGTGATCCTAATCAATAAAAGGTTACCGATAGCTATCAAATGAATTGTTATTCTGAATTACTTGATATGACACTTCAAATAGAATTTCTATAGACAAATAATGGTTATAAAGTAAGGTTTGTTGATATTGATGCCGATTAGGAGATTGGAATTTATATTGTTCGATAAACAATATCCTTGATAATGTATTAATACAGACATTTAAGTTTTTTCTTGAATGTCTTTTTTGAGCTAGTGTAAGTATGAACATTTAAAAAATATTAAGCTTTCATATTGATGCGTTGATTGCCTTTAAATGAAGTTTATAAGTGAATATAAATGGTTATCGAAAGTCATTTCTAGTATGTTCATGCTATAATAGACTCAGCTTTCGTTATTTTAGGAGATATAAATGAAAAAATATAAGCATTTATTATATTTCGCTAGCTTGGTAATTATCCTGATATCATTTTTTTCATTGAATGGATGTAGTTTGGGTGGTGAAACCATTCCCAAAAATAGAACAAAGGAACAGTACGAATTTGAAAAAACTTTTGAGCCCATGTTTAAATTTTTGGAACAAGACAAGAAGGAGTTTACTGGACTAAAGTCATACAGTAGTGAAGTTTATATAAAAAATAAAGATGAATTCAAAAAATACGAAGTGGACTTAGATATCTCTCAAGCTGATATTAAGGGGGATTACACAGTAACACTTGGGGACACTAAGGAGACAGTTCCTGTTACATATTCTAATGGTAAACTGAATTATAGCTCGGAGATAAGTCCTTTATTTGATGAAGAAATTCTTAACTTAGTTGTTCAAAGAGATTATTTCACTTCCTTAGATGTGGAAAAAACATTTAAGAGTGCGGAAACGGAATTGAGTGATATTATTTACCAACCAGAAAATCAATCAGAGTTATATAAAAAAATAGTGGAAAAGTATAACCTTCCATCTGACGCAAAACTTTCAGTTAGTCTTGGATATGCGTACTATGACAGATACGATATCCTTCTAAGTATAGAATCTAAAGAAAAATTGATACAAATCAGCACTGCAATTTATTTTGTGAAAGAAAAGTGATTCCTTGAAGTTAATTAAAAATATTGTAAGATAAAAATACCACTCATTACTATTTAGGAGATATAAATGAAAAAATATAAGCATTTATTATGGCTTTCTAGCTTGGTCATCATACTGATATCACTATTGTCATTGAATGGATGTAGTTTGGGTGGTGAGACCATTCCCAAAAACAGAACAAAGGAACAGTACGAATTTGAAAAAACGTTTGAATCTATGTTTAGATTTTTAGAACAAGACAAGAAAGATTTTACTGGGCTAAAGTCATACACTAGTAGAGTTTATATAAAAAATCAAGATGAAGTCAAAAAATACGAAGTGGACTTAGATATCACTAAAGCTGATATTAAGGGGGATTACACAATAACAACTAGGGACACTAAAGAGACAGTTCCTGTTAATTACTCTAATGGTGAACTAAATTATGGTTCAGAGATAAATCCTTTATTTGATGAAGAAATCCTTAATTTGGTTGTGAAAAGAGATTATTTTGCTTCTTTGGATGTGAAAGAAATCTTCAAGACTGAGAAAACAGAATTTCGTGAGATTATATATCGGCCAGAAAAGAACTCTGACCTCTATAAACACCTAAAAAGCAAATATGATTTACCAGAGGAAACAACATGTGTAGTAGTAGTAAGTCATTCCAGCTCCACCATATATAGAGCAACTATTCACCTAAAATCTAATCAAAAGATTGTACAAATTAGTAGTATTATTTTTGAAAAAGAATGAGATTTTTATGAACGGAATTGAAAAGAGTAATCACTGAGTTGAAATGTCAGTAGTCTTATCGGAAGCTTCTCAGGATTGAAAACATCATAGTTGTAGGAAGTCGAGAAATTTAATAAGGATTTATTAGGTTAATTAGAAATTTTTTTGAGGATAATTTTGGAATTAAAATTTAAAAATTCAAGTATGACGTGCTTTCAAATTGTTCAGATAGCTCAAGAATCGAAGAAGTATGTCATGGATACGAGTACTATAAGCCCCAAGAGCTATTACTGGGGATTCAAAACAGATACGATTACAGTGGACATGGTAGAGATTGAAAAGAATAATAACCAATTCGAAATTAAACCTAGCAGACCTGTAAGTGCAACAATGGGAGCCATCATCGTTCAACCAATCGTCAAGGTTAGCTATGATGCGCTGAAAAAATTTTTTATTCACAATAATATTAGCGAGCAAATATTATTAAAGTTATTACTCTTTGCAATTTCTATGCTGATTTCTTATTTTGCCATTCTGATTTCATTAAAGTTATCCCATAAAAAAGCAGATAAATGGATTCCAAACAATGCCAATAAATACATAGTTACATTTACAACTACTAAAAAAAGTAACGGAGGAGTATATCCCTTCATTGGATTAAATTTACTTTGTTTACTTTTTTTCCTTGGTTTAAATAATGGAACAGAAGGAGCTTTCTTGGTAATCAATGGAATCGTATCGTTATTCTTTTTCATGTTTACTCTAGGAAGTTTTCCAATTGCTCATCCATACAAGCATGGTCAAATTGAGGTTGAAAAGATTGAGAAAATATAGAATAAATGACATTGGAAATAATATTGATTCAGGTATTAAATCCATTCAGAAAGTGTTTGGGTGGTAAATGATTCATTTAAAGTTTAAGAATGCTAATACGGTGGCGTATAGCATTGTAGAAATAGAAAATAAAAAGCATCTTATGGACTTAGGTTCAATGAGAGGGAAACACTATTCTCTCGGACTGCAGCCTAACTTAATCACTCTTGATATAATTGAGTTGATTCTCTCTGATGATAGTTTTGATATTAAGTCTAAAATAAAGATAGGAACAACTACTATATCTATTATGGTACAGCTATTGGATGGGCTATGGATGGCTTTAAAATCAAGGGATTAAATAATCAATCTATAACGGATGCAGCTAAGAATGCCTTAATAAACACAACAGATGCAATTGGCAATTGCTTAAAAACAGTAGGAGGGTGGTTTAGTTAATTGGTGAAGGTGAATACGAAAGGTAAGAAAAAGATTACTGATATAGAAAGAGACAGATACTATGGCCCTTTGATCACACATGGTGTCAGTTTAGGTTATATTAAATTATATCCATGGATTAGCTTACCAATTAGTTTATTTTTATATTTTGGTGGGGGCTATGAGGATAATATTGGCACTATTAAAGCAGTATTTCTTATATGCATTATTATTAATGTGGCTAGTGTTTTTTTTGCTTGTTTTAACTCTTTAATCAATCGCTTTAAGTCGTTGACTTATATTTTAATTGCTTTAGTGTCCTGGACAGTACTGGTCTGCCTAACCTTTATCGGATTATTGATGTTCATCTCAAACGGAGATTCTATTAGTGCACGAACTGTCTATGATTCAGATTTGAGTCTATTTTATGTTATACCAATGTTGTTACTTTTTATCTTTGCTTGTGGCCTCTATGCTTGGTACTACCTCCCAAAGAATCAAGGAAAAGTCTGGGCTTTTAATCAAGTAAAAGAGGGAAATAGAAAGAAAACATGGTGGAATAATTTTGCTATAGCGTTTATGGGGGCAACAATCATTCCCTCTCTCCTAACAGGCTATATTCAAAATGCTTTTGGTATTTTATTGGGAATTTTATTTACCTTGACTTTGCCAGCTGTTATGGTAGATGCAGTTTATGCAGCTATTTATGTTAAAAAGCACCCTAATAGTGATGAATTAGCTTAAAAATAAAAATGGTTAAGAAATATGGAAATAAGACCTAAAAAGTTAGTTCTTCATAATCAATTTGGTTATGAAGAAAGTTTGTGTAAACTACCATATTCAATTTTCAGCCTATGCCAACGATAATCCTAAGCAGTCTTTAAAAGCGGAGTTGTATTTTCCAGATGCAAGTATTTCACCTTTTACTTTGATCAAACCCGACCCTTTTAAAGACAAAAAGAAGAAGATGTCACGGTGGTTAATAGGTGAGATCGAGTTGTCGGACGACCCTTCTTGGAGAAAGAGTAAAAATGAATTATTTAGAAATACGTAAGAAATATGCATTTTATAGAAAAGTCGTGATTGTTTTGGCTGTTCTTCTCATTCTTTTTGTAGCTTGGATGGTGAAAGATACCTCTATATTTTCCAAATTACCTATCATTTCTGGTTTATTTAAAGTGGATGTTGTTTGAAATGCCAACATCAAATATATTAAGGAGCGAAATATTAATATATATTCTGATGTTGATGACGAAGGATCAGATAACTTACTAGTAGAATTAAGATACTAAGAAATTCACTAGAAGTGTACTCGGTACAAAAAGAGTTGCAATAAAGTCTAAAGCCTTGTCCTCAAGGCTTTTAATATTCTCTGTTTTACCTCCTATTTCCAAACTTGAACAATGGCTTGCAATCATTTTTTTAAAATAGTATACTAGGGCTAGACTATGGAATCGTTTGCATAAAAAGTACGATGAGTTTAAACAGAGAAGTCTAGGAGATGAAAAGTATGGAATTAGCAGCCATTTATCACAGACCGGAGTCAGAGTATGCCTATCTTTATAAAGAAGCTCAAGTGCATATCAGAATTAGGACTAAGAAAGAGGATATAGAGAAAATCGTTTTGCACTATGGGGATCCCTTTATCTTTCTTGAGGATTCCTATGAAGACGTGAAAGAGATGGTCAAAGTGACCTCTGATGCCTTATTTGATTATTGGCAAGTAGCTGTCTCTGTGCACTTTGCTCGGCTCCAGTATCTTTTTGAGCTTGAGGATAAAGAGGGGCAAAGCGTCTTGTATGGAGACAAAGGTTTCACAGACAATAGTCCAGAAAACCTTCATTACGAAGGCAATGGCTTTAAACTCCCTTATATTCACGAAATTGATGGTTGCCAGGTTCCTGGCTGGGTTTCAAAAACGGTCTGGTATCAGATTTTCCCAGAACGATTTTCCAACGGAAATGCCGAACTTTCGCCAGAAGGAGCTCTAGATTGGGATTCATCTATCAGACCTAAAAGTAGTGATTTCTTTGGAGGGGATTTACAGGGGATTATTGACCATCTGGATTATTTGCAAGAGCTAGGGATTACAGGGCTTTACCTCTGTCCTATCTTTGAATCGCCAAGTAATCACAAGTACAATACGACGGATTACTTTGAAATTGATCGACACTTTGGGGACAAGGAGACTTTCCGTCAACTGGTGGAGCAAGCTCATCTGCGTGGCATGAAGGTCATGCTGGACGCGGTTTTTAATCATATGGGCGATCAATCTGCTCAATGGCAGGATGTTCTCAAACATGGTGAAAAGTCGGCATATAAAGACTGGTTCCACATTCAAGAGTTCCCAGTGACGAATGACAAGCTTGTGAATCCCGAAGAACTCCCTTATCATACCTTTGCCTTTGCCAGCTATATGCCTAAGTTAAACACAGCAAATCCTGAGGTGAAAGACTATCTCTTAAGCGTTGCGACCTATTGGATTGAATATTTTGATATTGATGCTTGGAGATTGGACGTGGCCAATGAGGTTGATCATCAATTCTGGCGAGATTTCCGCAAAGCTGTTTTGGCCAAAAAGCCTGACCTTTACATTCTTGGAGAGGTTTGGCATACGTCTCAGCCTTGGCTAAAAGGCGATGAGTTTCACGCTGTCATGAATTATCCCCTATCCGATAGTATCAAGGACTACTTTTTGAGCAGGAGCAAGAAGACCAGTCAATTCATAGCTGAGATGAATTGCCAGTCCATGTACTACAAGCAACAGATTTCTGAAGTTATGTTTAATCTCTTGGATTCGCATGATACAGAGCGCATTTTGACGACAGCTCAAGGGGATATCCAGCTGGTCAAATCCGCGCTTGTCTTTCTCTTTTTACAAAGAGGGGCGCCTTGTATTTATTATGGGACTGAGCTAGAATTGGGCGGAGGTATGGACCCGGATTGTAGAAGGGTCATGCCTTGGGACCGTGTTTCTAATAGCAATGACATGCTCAATTTTATGAAGGACTTGATTCAGCTTCGCAAGGAAATTGCGGACATTATTCAGCATGGGAAATTTACCTTAGAAGAAATCGCTCCTGATGTGCTGGCTTTAGAATGGCAACATGATCATCAAGTAATCCGAGCCATTTTTAATCAGTCCAAAGAGAATTATCTCTTAGACAAAGATTCAGCTGATTTGGTGAGTCGATGCCAAACTGATGGCCAGCAACTTGTCATCTTACCAAAGGGATTTGTAGTTTATTGTGATGAGTCTAAAAAGTAATGGAGTAGAAACAAAGGAACTCGGACAAACAGGATCTTTAAACCTTCTTTTTTAAAATGTTAGAATTTTTTCATGGTGGTGTAAGATGAAATCAAAAGAGCTTCTGAAGCAAAAGTTGACTAATCTAGCTAGCGGGGAATTGGCAGCTGTTGTAGTATTTTGGATGAATTTTTTCTTGCTTAAAAAATGGATTCTCACTACTAAAGCCTTCATTTCTATTTCTTTCTCCTT
>ERZ773021.603-NODE-603-length-14860-cov-355.782_pt1 | contig 14860 bp, 8 predicted proteins | sample MGYA00511668_ERZ773021 | MGnify/ENA primary metagenome ERZ773021 (study PRJEB29015, sample SAMEA2737961) | human oral metagenome | biome: human oral; feature: human-associated habitat; material: dental | place: China | collected 2032 ... | reverse complement strand
AGGAACGGCGGTGTTCACCAGACATCCTAGAAGGTGAAGGGCGTCTCATGCGAGCGAACACGGGACCAAAGACACATGCGTGTCCCGGCCGTGACGCGCTCGCAACCAGGCAGGGGAGCAATGCAAGGAGACCGGCCACGATCCGAAGTTGTGTCAACTGGAACAGTCGAAGAGCCCAAAATGACTCCTGTGTTGGGAAACCTGCGCGCCCGAACGATTCACTACGAACAAGTCTCCTAAAGTTGTGTTGACCTGACGCAGGTGCGGATTTACCTGCCAGGCCCTATTGCTGGCTTAGATACCCATAACGACTGTCCTGTCTTCATCATTCCAGCAAATAGTCCCAGTTCAAAACACGAGCCACCCCAAACTGTGCAACTTAGGGCAAGGGACTCCCGGCAACATGCCCGATCGTCATCATGGAAGCCCTCGGAATCATACTTTACCTACACACTATCAGTAAGCCTCTAGGTGGGTTAGCTCCTTTGGGTGTTTCCGGTTTGATCGGAGGTATCGGAGAACTTAGAGTCGCATAGTTAGCTTGGTGTAATCGAAAGTTATCGAGGCCAATCGTGATTAGATTCATGATTAGATCGTATAATTTGTAGAAAGTCAATGCATCCTCGAGTTGCATGTTTGTAATATGGGTCGATCTGGACTGCTCGTTTGTAAAGGCGCTCTGTACGGAAGTAGTCTTTCTTTCTGTCGAAGGAAAACAATGCATAGTCGCAGATTATATGGATGTTTGTCGGGTCAATCTTGAGTGCCAGTTGATAATTTGTATCGGCATTGTCAGTGTCGTGAAGCGCTGAGTCTAGGAATGCGGCATAATGCCCTAGTATGTCCGCGTTGGATGGATATAGTGATAGAATATAGTCGTAAACGTCTTTGGTGTGATGTTTATCGTAGAGATGTTCGTGCCAACTGTCGTCTTTGCTGAAAATGTGGGCGAGGCGGGTGTTGTCGTTGTGTCGATTTCGCATGGATTGACCAATGTAGGTTCGCGCAGAATTTTTTGCGTTGGTCCACTTTAGCTCTAGAAACTTGAGAAACGCTCCAACGGGATTAATTGATAAACGATTCTGATTCTTCCTCGCGGACATGAGAGGGGTATCAATTTGTGTTGTATGTGTTTCAATTGATTCGACGTGGCAGTCCAAAGATTCTTTCGACAAAGTGTAGTGGTTTACATGTTTTCCTGAGAGGGGGGCTGGGAGACTGTTCGGGAAATCTATTGATAGTTTATGTGACGAGAGGGTGAGATTGCCTTGTATGCTCGAAATATCTAGATAGCTCGCTTTGCGTTGGATGTTGTCTAGGAACTTCACATAGTTTCCAAGAACTTTGATGTTGTCTGGATTGGCTTCGACAGATCTGGCGTACATTTCTTCAATCTGCGAACTTAAGCCTCCGTTTATAAACATTCTGATCGCAGCCATGAGAGTTTGCGAGGCGTTGAGGTTGAACGATGATATTGCGTATAGGCAATCAGAGGAAACTGGCTGTCCAGCATTATTATTGTCGTCGATAATGAGGTCGAGAACCTCCCATTTGTCGTCGGCAACTCGATTAATGAAAGGAACTACGGAGTTGATAGGGGTTGTAGCTTTTAGCCATGCTTCGTCCCAGTTTAAGTGGGAACTATCGTCGCAAAATGCTGCTTCTGCTAGTGACGTGAGCTGTGCTTTGGATGCGGCCCCCAGCCCTATTCGCTTCCAATCGGTGGCTGCCTTGATTAAGGCACTACATTGTGATTTTGCGGCACACTCTTCCTGTAGTGCGTCTCTTACGTCCTGGGCGCAACTTAGTGTTGGACCGAGCCCAAATCCTCTTATTTCTTTCGTGAATCTTGAGTAACTTGTAGTCGCTAAGTCGTTCAGCTCATTCTGACTGAGCAGATCTGAGAGATGTAATGTATGAAATCTATTTACACTACCCCATCCAGTCACTTGCTCGAACTCATTTGTGCGGTGTGTAACATAGGCGGATCGTGTCATAGTTCCTACTATGGTGCAACCATTGTTGATCCATCTGTTAAGTCTCCCTAGAGTGAGCGACTGATTATTTAGAAAACGGTCTATGTCGTCAAGTATGATTATGGTCTTCGAAGTTGGCTCGAGGTGATTGTTCAAAAGCACCTCTATGTCGTTTTCGTCTCGTGGAAACCAGGTGGGTGCGTTGGGCCATTCAGCGCGAATCACTTCAACTGCAAGACGAGTCTTCCCGGCCATGGATGGACCCTCGATGAGAACGGGCGTTCCGTTATTGAGGTGCTCGACCAGTTGGTCTTGAATGTCTCGGGGAACGAACTCGGTGATGTCTCGATATGCGCGGTGGACTCGCAGGGCCTCCAAAGGTTCCTCATTTATGTTGGTTGTGGCTCCTGCTATTTCGGCGATGTGTCGCCTTTCGGACTGTGTGGAGATCCATTCGCGAAACTGGGGTGTTGCGGTCGCCGTCCCTCCGATAGTTGCTCCGATGAGGCCTCCGGCTGTAGCCCATGCTGTGCTGTGAGTCGCGAGGTAAGGGATCGAAGCGCCAGCGATGATGCCACCAACTGGCGGGAGGAGCCACCAGGCGGATTGGCCTGGGTTGGTTGAACGGACCGCCCTTTGTTGCTTCCGTGATGGCATCGTAACCTCCATGCTCGCTTGGTCTGTGGCGTAAGTTACCTCAATCGTGAGAAATCAGTGACTTCAGCGATGGCTACATGACGCCCGATGTCTGCTTCGGTTGCAGTACTGCGGCGGTGGTACCGTTCGGTCACTATGCGATCGGCTTTCCGCCGGGCCTCAAGGCGCCGCACCCGCACGCACCGCGCCTCCTCGCCCGTCTCTGACCACCCCCACCCCGACTCGTCCGCCTCCGGCGCCCACGCCGCATCCCACGTCGGGGAGGGGCCCGCATGACCGACTGGCTCATGATCGCCGTCGGCGTGGTCCTCACCGTGGGCACCGCCCTGTTCGTGGCCGGCGAGTTCTCCCTGGTCGCCCTCGACCCCTCCACCGTCGAGACCCGCGCCGCCACCGGCGACAAGCGCGCCACCACCGTCCGACGCGCCCTGGGGCGCCTGTCCACCCTCCTGTCCGGCGCCCAGGTCGGCATCACCCTGACCACCGTGCTCCTGGGCTACACCATGCAGGCCGCCCTGGCCAACCTCCTCACCGACCTCATGAGCCACTGGCTGGCCACCTCCGTGGCCACCGGCGCCGCAGTCGTCATCGCCCTCATCGTCGTCAACGCCTTCTCCATGGTCATCGGCGAGCTCATCCCCAAGAACGCCACCCTGTCCGACCCCATGCGCGCCGCCGGCCTCGTGGCCCCCTTCCTCATGGGCTTCACCACCCTCCTCAAGCCCCTCATCGTCCTGCTCAACGGTGCCGCCAACGCCGTCCTGCACGCCATGGGCATCGAACCCGCCGAGGAGCTCAGCGGCACCCGCAGCGCCGGCGAGCTCGCCTCCCTCGTGCGCCACAGCGCCGAGGAAGGCACCCTCGACGCCTCCACCGCCACCCTGCTCACCCGCTCCATCGGACTGGGGGCCCTGACCGCCGTCGACGTTATGACCGACCGCGGCCGCCTCCACACCCTCGATGCCGACGACTCCGCCGAGGACGTCGTGCACCTGGCCCGCGCCACCGGCCACTCCCGCTTCCCCGTCATCGGCCGCGACATCGACGACGTCATGGGCATCGTCCACCTGCGCCGCGCCATCGGCGTTCCCTACGAGCGTCGCGCCGACGTCCCCGTCGCCTCCACCTCCCTCATGACGCCCGCGCCCCGCGTCCCCGAGACCATGCCGCTGGCCAACCTGCTCGTCGAGCTGCGCGCTCAGGGCTCCCAGATGGCGATCGTCGTCGACGAGTACGGCGGCACCGCCGGCGTCGTCACCCTTGAGGATGCCGTCGAGGAGGTCGTCGGGGACGTCGCCGACGAGCACGACCGCCGCCGCGCCGGCGCCCACCTCGACCCCTCGGGCCACTGGGTCGTCCCCGGGTGGATGCGCCCCGACGAGCTCGCCACCCGCGCCGCCATCCAGGTGCCCGACGACGGCCCATACGAGACCCTCGGCGGCCTGGTCATGACCGAGCTCGGCCGCATCCCCGCCGTCGGCGACGTCGTCGACCTGCCCCACGCCTCCCTGACCGTCGACGCCATGGACGGGCGCCGCGTCACCCGCCTCCACGTGCGCCCCAAGGACCCCGAAGCCGCCCCCGGAAGCCAAGGACCGGAGGGGGAGCGCCGATGAGTACTCCGCTCGCCCTCCTGCTCACCGTCATCCTCCTGGCCGGCAACGCCTTCTTCGTCGGCGCCGAGTTCGCCGTCACCTCCTCACGCCGCAGCCAGCTCGAGCCACTGGCCGAGGCCGGCGACGCCCGCGCCACCACCGCCCTGTGGGCACTGCAGAACGTCTCACGCATGCTGGCCACCGCCCAGCTCGGCGTCACCCTGTGCTCCACCGGCCTGGGCGTCGTCGCCGAGCCGGCCATCGCCCACGCCCTGGAGCCCCTGCTCGCAACCATCGGCATCGGGCACGCCGGCTCCCACGCCGTCGCCGTCGTCATCGCCCTGGTCATCGTCGTGGGCCTGCACGTCGTCGCCGGGGAGATGGTGCCCAAGAACATCTCCATCGCCTCCCCGGAGAAGGCCGTGCGCTGGCTCGCCCCGCCCCTGGTGTGGTGCTCGCGCGTTCTGAGCCCCGTGGTCAACGCTCTCAACGGCTTCGCCAACGGGGTCCTCAAGGTCCTGGGCATCGAGGCCAAGGAGGAGATCGCCGCGGCCTTCAACGCCGAGGAGGTTGCCTCCATCGTCGAGCGCTCCACCGCCGAGGGCGTCCTGGAGGACTCCACCGGCCTGCTCAGCGGCGCCCTGGAGTTTTCCGAGGAGACCGCCGGAAGCGTCATGGTGCCCCTGAGCGAGCTCGTCACTCTGCCCCGGGACTGCACCCCGGAGGACGTGGAGCGGGCCGTGGCCTCCACCGGCTTCTCCCGCTTCCCGCTGGTCGCCGACCAGGCCGCGGTCGACCAGGGGGAGGAGCCGACCATCACCGGCTACCTGCACCTCAAGGACATCCTCTACGCCGACGGCGCTGAGCGCACCGAGCCGGTACCCGCCTGGCGCGCTCGCGCACTCGTGCCCGTCGGCTACGACGATGAGGTCGAGGAGGCGCTGGCGGCCATGCAGCGCTCGGGGGCCCACCTCGGGCACGTCCGCAACGCGCAAGGGCGCTTTGTCGGAGTCCTCTTCCTGGAGGACATCCTCGAAGAGCTCGTCGGCGAGGTTAACGACGCCATGCAGCGCGAAGAGCACCAGCGCCGTGATTAAATCGTGATCTAAAGGCCGGAATCGGCGGATTCCCACAACATGGGCCGCCTGGGGCGACCATCGTCGACCGCTGCTCCAGCGCTGGTGGCCAGGTGCTGATTCCTTCGTATGGCATGCGAATCCGCTTTGCGGCCGGCTGGTCGGATGGAACCCCTGGGGTTTGTGTGAGAAGTGCAGGTCACACAAAGGTGTGCTGGTTCTCCTGGCAAGACCCACAGGAGACCGCTACTGTTTTAACCGAGTACAACCCAGGCTGTCGCTCTGGCAGCCACCATGTCGCCACAGCCGGGACACCGGCCGCAACGACTTCCCTATGACACTCAGCCACCTGGAGGCTTCCCGCGTGACCCCGCAGCCCATGAGTCGACGCCAGCGTCGCGAGGCGGAACGTGCTGCCGAAGCTGCTCGCCAAGTCGCTGAGGCGCAGGCCGGAACTGCCCCGTCGTCACCGTCGACGACGCACACCACTCACGTCGCCGGAGCCACTCGCCGCTCACGTCGCGACCTTCACACTCACCGCGCCGAGAACGGCGCCGCCTCCAGCCCCGTCACCGCTCCGAGTCCATCGGCTCTCCCTGACGTCCCGGTCGCCCCGCAGAAGCAGAACCACCCGCAGCGATCCGTGGCGCCGGCAACGCCTGCGACGCGCCCAGGGAGCGGTTCAGCGCCGTCTGTCCCCGCAGAGCCGGCGCAGTCCCAGCCCGTCGCACCGATGAGCCGCATGGCCCGCCGGCGCCAGAGCACCATCGAAGGGCCCGAGCCCACTTCCCAGCAGCCCACGCCGGCGGCTCAGGCGCACAGCGCCGCATCTGCGGCCCCGTCCGTCTTCTCCTCCTCGCCGCAGGTCACCGGTGACACTCGCCCCACCCGGCGCTCCCGCAAGGAACTGCGCACCGCCCAGGTCTTCGAGGACCCCGAGCAGACGCGGGAGAACCCCGCTGCCCAGAGCCCCGCGCAGCCCCAGGCTCACCACCCCGAGGGCAACTCCGAGCGTCACCACGACCAGCACCACTCGCATCGTGGCGACCAGGCCGCGCTCGCAGCGGCGCCTTCGACGCCCTCGGCACTGTCGCCCCTGGTCGCCGCCTCACTGGCCGAGTCCACCTCAGGGCTCGAGCCGGCAGCCGCTCACCCCGCCGGTGCCACGCCATGGTGGGCCGCTCGTGGCACGGCTCCTGCTTCGCCCAGCGACACACAGCGTCACGGTCACGGTCATCGGCACGCAGCCGCGCAGACCGGCTCCGCCGAGCCGGAGGTCGGGGTGCCCTCCGAGCCCGCCTCTCGATCCGCGGGCCGCCGCCGGCAGCGCGCCTCCGCCGCAGCCCCCGCCTCGACCGCCTCGGCCAAGCCCGTCTTCGCCGCCACATCCCACCACACCGCCACCTTCGGCGTCCCCGGCGCGCAGGCGGATCATCCCGCCGTCCAGACGCCGCAGGCCGAGCCGTCAGCGCCCGCGGAGCAGGCTCCTCAGGCGCCCTCCGCTCCCGAGACGCCCCACGAGATCCGCTTCTCGCAGCGGATTACGGACTTCCGAGGTGCCGAGACCATCGAGGTCCCCGAGGTCCGCAAGATCATGGCCGCCCGCAAGGCCGGGGTCCCGCTCGCGGACGAGGAGACCATTCGCGCCATCAAGGCCGCCCGGAGCACCAAGAAGACCAAGCCCGAGAAGACGGCCGCCCAGGCCAAGCGAGGCAAGGCAGCCGATGAGGCCGGCGCCCCGACGTCGTCGGCCCGGAGCGCGGCAGCATCGAAGCCGGACGTCCACCGCGACTCCCCGACCGGCCCCGCCCCCGCACGTCCCACCCGTCGCCGCACCGGCTCCGGGATTCTGGGGCGCACCGCCGTCCTGTCGGTCCTGGCCATTGCCACGGTGCTCGCCCCCCTGTCCAGCCACCTCGACAACACCCCGCTGGCCTCGGCCGCCATGAAGATGCACTCCAACGGCTCCGCCACGCAGAGCCCGGCCGCCGGCGGCACGAAGGCATCCTCCGTGGCCAGCGCCGTGCTCGGCAGCGACGACCTGGACGAGGACTCCGGCACCCAGCTGTCCAACGTGCCCGACGCCGCCACCCGCGCCCGGATCCGTGAGGCCTTCCAGAACGCCGCCAAGACCTGCTCCTCGGCCACCGGCGCCTCCGGCGACACCACCGCCTTCAGCTCCAAGCCGCAGCTGTTCTACCCGATGCTTCCGGGCACCTACGAGATCTCCTCCGAGTACGGGTACCGCACCCACCCCACCCTCGGCTACCGCAAGCTGCATGCCGGGCAGGACATGGCCGCCCCCGTGGGGACGCCCATCTACGCGGCCGCCGCCGGCACCGTCACCACCGCCGGCATGGTCGACGGCACCGGAACCATCACCATCAAGCACGAGATCGACGGCCAGGTCTGGTACACCAGCTACCTGCACATGTACGAGGACGGCATCCACGTCAAAGTCGGTGACACCGTCACGGCCGGTCAGATGATCGCCGGCGTGGGTAACACGGGCCGGTCCTCCGGCTCTCACCTGCACTTCGAGGTGCGCACCAAGGACGACACCGCCGACGAGTCCACCGTGGAGCCGTGGGGCTGGCTCAAGCAGCACAACGCCGTCGAGCTCACCACCAACTGCAGCTGAGGGAGACCCACTGTGCCGCCTGCCGCGTCACGAACCCGCCGTCCTGCCGTCATCGCCCACCGCGGCGGCGGACGCGAGGTTCCCGAGAACACCTGGAGCGCCGTCGAGCACGTAGCTGCGCTCGGGCTGGAGTGGATGGAGACCGATCTGCGGCTGACCGCCGACGGCGTCGTCGTGCTCAGCCATGACGAGGACCTGCGGCGTACCGCGAACGACCCCCGCACCGTCGGAGAGGTCATGTGGGCCGAGCTGGCCGACCTCGACTCCGGCGACGGGCGCGGCTTCGTCCGACTTGACGACGCCCTGCACGCCCAGCCGGCGATGAAGTTCAACATCGACCTCAAGGACTCCAGCGTCGTCCAGGCCGCCCTGCAGACGGTGCGCGACGCCCAGGCCCTCGACCGAGTCCGGTTCGCCTCCTTCTCCGCCCGCCGGCTGGCCGTGCTGCGCCGCCAGGAGCCGCGGGCCATGACCTCACTGGGCGTCAGCGACGTGCTCGGCCTCATGCTCCGCAGCGAAGCGGCCGTCCCACTGCCCCAGACCCGCTGGGGCTGGACCCGCGGCAGGGTCGACGCCGTCCAGGTGCCGGAGAGCTACCACGGCGTCCCAGTGGTCACCCGCCGCTTCGTCGCCTCCGCGCACACCGCGGGCCTGGAGGTCCACGTCTGGACGGTGGACGACCCCGAGCGGATGCGCTACCTGGCCGGTCTCAACGTGGACGCCATCATGACCGACGTCCCCAGTCTCGCCCTCAAGACACTCAGTTGAAGGGGCCCGTCAAGAGCCCGGAGCCGGAGGATGGTCTCGCGGAACTCGCTTGGGCTCCACCTCGGTCAGGGGAATCTCGCCGCAACACGCATGAGCAAGCCCCCGTCGCGGGTGGCGACGAGGGCTCGGGAGTGGTGCCCCGGACAGGATTCGAACCTGCGACCTTCTGCTCCGGAGGCAGACGCTCTATCCACTGAGCTACCGGGGCCCGAGGCGTGACTGTACCAGCGTCCCGGTCTTGGAGCGAAACCGGCGCGAGACATGCGACATGTCCCACGATGCCCGGAGGCTGCCGGCCTCCCTCGTGATCCGGTCCGCCCGTTGACGGTACGCTGACGCGCGTGACCCCAGAAGAGCTTGCCGCAGCCATCCGCACCGTCCTGGAGGAGGCCTCCGCCGAGGGCTCCCTCGCCCTGCCCGCCGCAGAGATTCCCGACCCCCGCGTCGAGCGCCCCCGCAACCGCGACCACGGTGACTGGTCCACCAACGTGGCCATGCAGCTGGCCAAGAAGGCCGGTACCAAGCCGCGCGACCTCGCCGAGCTCCTCGTCCCGCGTCTTGAGGCCCTCGACGGCATCGCCTCCGTGGAGGTCGCCGGCCCCGGCTTCCTCAACATCCGCCTCGACGCCGCCAGCGCCGGCGAGCTCGCCCGCTCCATCGTCGAGGCCGGTGAGGCCTACGGCCGCAACGACTCCCTGAGTGGCCAGCACATCAACCTCGAGTACGTCTCGGCCAACCCCACCGGGCCGGTCCACCTGGGTGGCGCCCGCTGGGCCGCCGTCGGCGACTCCCTGGCCCGAATCCTGTCCGCCTGCGGCGCCCAGGTCACCCGGGAGTACTACTTCAACGACCACGGCACCCAGATCGACCGCTTCGCCCGCTCCCTGCTGGCCTCCGCGCGCGGCGAGCAGACCCCCGAGGACGGCTACGGCGGCGCCTACATCAGCGAGATCGCCCAGCAGGTGACCGCCGACGAGCTCGCGGCCGGCCGCCCTGACCCGGCCACCCTGCCCGACGCCGAGGCCACCGAGGTCTTCCGCTCCCGCGGCGTCGACCTCATGTTCGCCGCCGTCAAGGCCGAGCTGCACGCCTTCCGCTCCGACTTCGACGTCTTCTTCCACGAGGACTCCCTGCACACCTCCGGCGCCGTCGAGCGCGCCATCGCCCGCCTGCGCGAGCGAGGCGTCATCGAGGAGCGCGACGGCGCAACCTGGCTGCGCACCACCGACTTCGGGGACGACAAGGACCGCGTCCTCATCAAGTCCGACGGCAACGCCGCCTACTTCGCCGCCGACCTCGCCTACTACCTGGACAAGCGCGAGCGCGGCGCCGACTGCGCCCTCTACCTGCTCGGGGCCGACCACCACGGCTACATCGGCCGAATGATGGCTATGTGCGCGGCCTTCGGGGACACCCCCGGCACCAACATGCAGATCCTCATCGGCCAGCTCGTCAACCTCGTGCGCAACGGCGTCCCGGTGCGCATGTCCAAGCGCGCCGGCACCATCGTCACCTTGGAGGACCTGGTCGACGCCGTCGGCGTGGACGCCGCCCGCTACGCCCTGGCCCGCTCCTCCATGGACTCCATGATCGACATCGACCTGGACCTGCTGGCCTCCTCCACCTCCGACAACCCCGTCTACTACGTCCAGTACGCCCACGCCCGCACCCGCAACGTGGCCCGCAACGCCGCCGAGCACGGCGTGAGCCGGGACCCGAACGAGGCGCCCTTCGAGCCCGGTGCCCTGGACGATCCGGCCGACGCCGCCCTGCTGGGGGTCCTGGCCCAATTCCCCGCCACCGTGGCCCAGGCCGCGCAGCTGCGTGAGCAGCACCGCGTGGCCCGCTACCTCGAGCAGCTCGCCGCCGCCTACCACGCCTGGTACGGCGCCACCCGCGTCACCCCCCGTGGGGACGACGCCGTGGACTCCGGGCACGTCGCCCGCCTGTGGCTCAACGACGCCGTCGGGCAGGTCCTGGCCAACGGGCTCGACCTGCTGGGTGTGAGCGCCCCCGAGAGGATGTGAGAGTTGATGACTGACCAGATTCCCGTCGGAGAGCCGTCCCTGGGGTCGCTGGCCTGCCCCGAGCCCGAGGACCGTCCCGACCTGTGGCCCACCACGGCACGGCGCACGGACGACGGCGAGCTCGTCCTGGGCGGACTGACCGTCTCCGAGATCCTCGCCGAGGCCCCCAGCCCCGTCTTCGTCCTGGACGAGGCCGACCTGCGCGGGCGCGCCGCCTCCTGGGCCGCCGCCATGCATGAGGAGTTCTGGCCCAGCTACGGCATGGCCGGGGGAGATGCCTTCTACGCCGGGAAGGCCTTCTTGACCACCAAGATCGCCCAATGGGTCCTCGAGGAGGGCATGGGCATCGACACCGCCAGCCGCGGCGAGCTCGCCGTGTCCCTCGCCGCCCTGCAGGAGGTGGACGGTGAGGAGGCCACCACGGACGCCACCCGTCTGGGCCTGCACGGCAACGGCAAGACGCAGGCCGAGATCGCCGTCGCCCTCACCCACCACGTAGGTCACCTCGTCCTCGACTCCCTCGAGGAGGTCGAGCTCGCCGTCCGCGCCGTGCGCGAGCTGCGCGCCAGCGGCGTCTACGGGCCTGAGGAGACCGGCAAGGTCATGGTGCGCCTGACCACCGGCGTGCACGCCGGCGGCCACGAGTACATCTCCACCGGCCACGAGGACCAGAAGTTCGGCCTCTCCGTCCACGGAGGCGCTGCCCGGCAGACCATCGACGCGATCATCGCCGCCCCCGAGCTCGAGCTGCACGGGCTGCACTCCCACATCGGCTCCCAGATCCTGGACCTGGCCGGCTTCCGGGAGGCCGTCGGCATCGTCCTCACCCTGCGCCACGAGGTCGCCGTCGACACCGGGCACCTGTGCCCGGAGGTCGACCTGGGCGGCGGCTACGGCATCGCCTACACCGGGGCCGACCCGGTGCCGCCCGGCCCGGCGCAGGTCGCCCGTACCCTGGCCGAGGCCGTGCGCGAGACCTGCGAGCGTCTTGGAGACGAGGTCCCCACCGTCTCCATCGAGCCCGGCCGTGCAGTCGCCGGACCGACGACGGTCACCCTCTACACCATCACCGGCCTCAAGCGCGTCGAGCTGGGGGAAGGGGCATCGCGCCTCTACGTCAGCATCGACGGCGGCATGAGTGACAACATCCGCCCAGCCCTCTACGAGGCCGCCTACACGGCCCTGGTCGCCAACCGCCGCCCCGACCCGCAGGCCGGGCTGGTGCGCAGCCGGGTGGTGGGCAAGCACTGCGAGTCCGGCGACGTCGTCGTGCGCGACGTGGACCTGCCCGCGGACCTGGCCGTCGGCGACGTGCTGGCCGTGCCCGCTACTGGCGCCTATGGGCGCTCCATGGCCTCCAACTACAACCTCTTCACCCGCCCCGGCGTGCGTTGGGTGCGTGAGGGTGAGTCGGGCTGGGTCCTGCGACCCGAGACCATCGAGGACCTTGTACGCCTGGAGGGCTGAGGTCTCCTATTGGTCGCTCGCTGAAGCGCCGTCGTGCCAGGAACAATTCCTGCAACGACGGCGCTTCTGTATATGTTCTGATAAAACGATGAGGTGATCCTGAGGGCGACAACAATCTTAAAGATCGCTGGGTGTAGCCGCTTCAAAGGCGGAGTGGATGTCGATTGTTTTGGAGGGCTGACACAACTGAAGCGTGGCTTGCCTGATAGGGGAGACACAGGGGTGGCATGGCTCGACGACAGATTCCTTGTAGGAAACCTACAATACAATAGGCTGACGTTTGTTAGAATATGCAGATTTGGATGTGACGAGACTGTGACGTCGCGCGTGTTTTGAGTGTTCCCTGTTCCCAATCAGTCGGTTTGTGACACAGTGGTCTTGGTCATCACGGGGCGGCCTTTCCCTCTCCTGAACAGACGGTGGGAACGTTCGGTGATGTTTCACAAGGCAGACCCTTGTCATCTATGCCAGGAATCCGGAGAACCCATGAACACAATGTCCACGGGCGCCGCCTCTCGGCCGGCCCTCACGCGAGGGGCGGTGAGGGGGGCCGCCGCCATCCTCACTCTCTTCCTTGTCGCGATCTTGTCTCAGTTCGCCCCTCAGGCGAGCGCTGAGCAGAACAAGAGCGTCAACGTCACCAACCTGTCTCTGACACGGGTGGACGGCAACAACGTTGAGCAGGACGGACAGCTCAATACCTACGACCTCGCCCGTCTCAGCTTCGACTGGAGCGGCGTCGACGCCAACCTCAAGAGCGGCGACTCCTTCACGATCGGTCTGGGTGAGTACTTCACCAACCTGCAGAACAACGAGACCCACCCCATGACCGTCGAGTACGGCGGCAAGGATGTCGAGGTCGGTACCTGCACCCTGACCGTCAAGGACGTCACCTGCACCTTCAACTCCAAGGTTGACGAGCTCAAGGCCGCCGGCTTCCACAACTTCAAGGGTTCCGGCTCCGCCCTGGTGTCCGTCGCCAAGGCCACCGACGTGCAGTCCGTTGACTTCACCGTCAACGGCGTCACCACGACCGTCACCCTGCCCGGTGGCGGCGGCATCGGCGGCCCCAAGGAGAGCGACTGGGAGCTCACCAAGTGGGCCTCCAGCTTCTACAACAACTACAAGGAGCTGACCTGGGGTGTGAACTTCGGGACCAACCAGACCACTGGTGGCAAGCTCGGCAAGACCTTCGACGGCTCCCGCCAGAGCATCGTCTTCACCGACACCCTCGGTGGCGGCATGACCTTCAACCAGGCCGACGCCACCCGCACGGTCCTCAACCTGCGTCCTGCTGACGGCAAGTCCATCCCGCTGACCAACGCCGCCGGCCAGGACTCCACCACCCAGTACGGTGACTACGACGTCAAGGCCACTTACTCCGAGGACGGCCGCACCGCCACCTACGAGGTGACCGGTCCGTTCCAGAACGGCACCAACTTCACCCTGGAGTACCCCGTCTCCTTCGTGGACGCCAACGGCAAGGCCGTCGCCGCCTCCCGAGGCACCTCCTACGAGAACACCGTGAACCTCAACGGTACGGACCTGACCAGCACCCAGAAGCAGTCCTACGTCCAGTACTTCGACATCTCGGTCCAGATGGAGCCCGGCTTCGGCAGCTTCAACGTGACCAAGGTCGTCGAGGGCGATGCTGCCGCGAAGGCCGCCGGCTCCAGCTTCGTCGTCGACGTCGCCTACGAGCTGCCGGCCGCTGCCAGCTCCTACCCGGACTGGAAGGCTCCCGAGGGCCAGAAGGCCACCGGCGAGGGCCGCACCGGAACCTCCTCCGTCACGGTCAAGCCCGGTGAGCCGGTCACCTTCGACGGCACCTTCCCCGTGGGCACCAAGGTCACGCTCGCCGAGGACACCTCCAAGGCCCAGCCCGCCGCCTCCGGCTTCAGCTGGGGTGAGCCGGTCTTCACCATCGACGGCCAGAAGACCAACACCTTCACCATCCGCGACCAGGAGATCGTCAATGTCTCTCTGACCAACACGACGACGACCACCTCGACGCCGCCGACGACCACGCAGGCCCCTCCCACGGTGGACAACCCGCCGGCGACCCCGCCGACCACCACGCAGGCCCCTCCCACGGTGGGCAACCCGCCGGCGACCCCGCCGACCACCACGCAGCAGCCGCCGAGCACCCCGGGTGCTCCGGTGCCGCCCACCTCCACCCCGAAGACGCCGAACGGCGGCACCCCGCCGCTGGCGCACACCGGTGCTAACGCCGTTGCGCTCGTGCTGCTCGCCGGCGCCGGCCTGGGTGGCGGTGCCCTGCTGGTGGCTCGTCGCCGCAACGCCTCCTGAACGCGGGTAACCGTGTCTCGAGCCTGAACGCTCTGTCAGCAGAGCCCGTCCAGTGGCCCCTCTCCGGTTCAACCGGGGCGGGGCCACTGGCTGTCTGCGCGCAGGGGTCCCGCCCCGACGGCCTGGCTCGGCGGATCTGCTGAAAGCAGGAGAGCCCCGTCCGATCGTCTCGGCCATGGGGAGGAGGAAGCCTCCCCACCAATCATTCTCTCGAGGGGCGCTTATCGCACGGCTGTTTTCTAACCTGAAGGCATGAGCGCAACGACATCTTCCTCATCGTCCTCACTAACCTCCTTCCTCTCCTCCCTGGAGCAGCCGCCTCCGGCCTGGGGGTACTCCGACA
>ERZ773021.602-NODE-602-length-14893-cov-2.93975_pt1 | contig 14893 bp, 13 predicted proteins | sample MGYA00511668_ERZ773021 | MGnify/ENA primary metagenome ERZ773021 (study PRJEB29015, sample SAMEA2737961) | human oral metagenome | biome: human oral; feature: human-associated habitat; material: dental | place: China | collected 2032 ... | reverse complement strand
TTTCGTCTGTGAACCCTCGCAAGGCTGACTAGAACTTTATGGATATAAAGTTCAGTCAGCTACTGCGGAGAGAGGTCGTTATCTTGAGGGAGCTTAGGCTGAACGCGTTTCGACTAAGTTGCAGTAGGACTCATTAGCTCTAGCAAGTCCCTGGCAAACACGTTTTGACAATGATACAGTAAAAACTTAACTACATAACAAAGCAAAAACACCGGACTACAATTAAAATTGCAGTTCGGTGTTTTTTTGAATTTTGTGGCAGAATAGAAACGTACTCGACTTGCTAGAGCTAATATTCTAGGCAACATGGTCAAAATGTGTTCGCCGTGACCGCAACTTCCTCCTAGCTATCCCGGACCTGATTGTAAACAATCATCGTCCGGGATTTTCTAGTGCTCAGTTGCTAGTTCGTCACGACTCACACTCTATTTAATTCCAAATTCTCTGCCAAAGGTTTCCGCGGTTGATTGTTTCGGTACTTTGTAATGGAATAGTGAGCGGCTTATTATCGACAGTTCTGATGTCAGAGCCGGTAACTGCGATGGTTCCGAGTCGTTCACCCTTCTTAACTGGTGCATTCAGCCTTGCTTTATGGTTAGTTAAGTGCTTGTAATAACGAGGCTGAATAGTGTACTGAGCAGTCTTTTGCATCTGCCATACCGTAAACGAATGAGGTCCAACATTTAGCATCCGTTTAGTACCATTAGAAACCCGCTTTTGCGACTGCTTTTTATTCAGTGTTAACACTTGCTGGTGAGCATTTTGAATAAAGTACTGGTACAACTTCTGTGTTTGCGTAAATCGAGCATCCTTATCCTTACCGTTAGCATGAAGAACAACAGTGATCAGTCGATGTCCCTGGTAAATTCCCGTACTAGCAAAACAAGCCCCGGCAGCATCAGAAGTTCCAGTCTTCAGGCCATCAATTTGTACACCGTCAACGGTATATTTGCCACCTGAAAGCATCTTATTAAGATTTTCAACTTCCTTTGTCTTCCCCTTGGCAATCATAAATTGAGCTTTGGGCTGACTTGTAACTTTTAGAACACTTGAGTAATGTTTAACCAAGTACCGTGACATCAAGGCAACGTCACGCGCAGTCATCGAGTTTTCAGCATTGTTACTGATTCCCGCTTGCTTCAGTCCTTTCAGGTCACCATTCTTCAACCCAACCGGATTAACAATCGTGGCATCGGTAATTCCTATCTGTCGAGCCTTCTTTTGCATTTTCTCGTTAAACTGTTTGATGGTGCTCCCATCGGCAGTTGCTAATGCTAAGGCCGCCCCATCAGCAGATTTAATCAAAGTTGCATTGAAAAGCTCCCGCACCGTGTATGATTGTCCAGCTTGCAACCCAATTGCAGAATAATTGGAATCATTAGAAACCTCAGCGATCTTTTTACTGATCTTTACTTTGGTATTCCATGAAAGCTGGTGATGATTAATCTCGTCTTCAATCACACTTACCGTTAACAGTTTACTAATTGAAGCAATCGGTAGCTTTTCCTCACTATTTTGTTGATAAATAATCTGTCCCGTATCAGCATCGATCATAATTGCAGATCGACTATCGATCATTTGGGCAGCGGATGCTGTTTGCGGTCTTGCAACCACACAACAAATCATCAGTAACAATGTCGAAAGAAAAGCGATAACCTTTTTCATTTTTATTCTCCAATCAGCTGCTTTTAACCAACTATTTCAACTTTTGTGCCCACCGGTAAATTCTCTTCCATCCACTTTGCATCTGCTACTGATAACCGAATACAGCCATGCGAGCCCGTGGATTTTCCTAATTTAGCAGCTTCTTTTTTATTGTATGATCCGTCCGCATTGGTTGGAACACTGTGGAACAAGTATTCTCCATGATTTAACCAGGAGGTATAGTAGTTAGCGCCCTCTTTTAATCGCGCATTGTAAAAACTATTTCCCCGTTCCTGTTGAACATAAAAAGTACCCGTTGGTGTCATACTTTTCATTTTACCTGTTTTAGGATCTTTCTTATAAATTCCACCTGTTGAATACATTGTGTAGATCACATGATTACCATCATATAAATAGGTGCGGTTAGTCTTTAAATTGACCTTGATCCACAAGTGTTTAACCTTGCTCAGATCAGGGTATGCCTTTGTTTCAGAAGATTTTTTCCAATCAATTGGTGTCCGCATCTGGTTGCTAGAACTAGATGATGATTGCTTTTGAGCGACTGTTTTTGTAACAGTAGTGGCCGCTGTGCTTCCCTGATCGTTCGCACTAGTCTTTAAGCTTGAATGAGCACCAAAAATAGCAATTATTAGGCAGAATAACGCATAAATAACGTACCTACTTCTTTTCATTAATTTTACCTTACCCCTTTTAATTCAACTACCAATAAAATCATTTCTATTATATTATAGACTATTAGATAATCAATCGTATTTTAAATGAATAATAAGAGGTAACAGAATGCGTCAAAATTTGAAGATCAGCTATCTTACCGCAATTTTCTTTTTCATCGTTGCGGTGATTTGTGCTAACTTAATGTAATTGGAGATTAGATCTATGCAAAGTATCAGTAATCTTTTTAACAATCTTTGGACATATATTCTCGCCCATAAATGGTCAAAAGATATTCTGCGAGGAAACATCCTCTTTATTTCTCTCATAATCATCTATGATCTATGATCTTTGCCATTTTCAATTAGCAATCATCACATGGGGGATTTTCTTTAAATTTTGGATTATCCTTAACATCTGTTACCTTTTTAAATTATTTCTTGATTTGTTTTAGCGCCCCTAAATTAACAATTACTTTCCAATCTTCATTGATGAACTGTGAGTTGCTAGCCGTTTAGTCGGGTAAAGTTTCTTGGCAAGGGCCGTGATTGCGGTCGGAGCTTCACCAAAAGCAGTCGCAATTAACGCTGTCTTTCCAGGATAGGTAATCCCATCCCCAATTGCATAAACATTCTCAATATTTGTCTGCATCGTTGAATCAACTTTAATCAAATTTCGCTCAGCGGCTAAATTAAGCGACCATTGATCAATTGCCGCATTATTCGACGTAAAACCATAGTTAACCACAATCCGATCAACGTTCAAGTTTGTCATTTCATCACTACGCATCTTCTTTAACTTCAACGTGACGGATTGATCGTCTTCCACCTGAAGTTCCTTTGGTAAGAACGGTGTAACCAAGTCCACGCTGGATTGCTTTAAAAGTGAAACAGAATGTTCCATCCCACGGAACTGATCTCGACGGTGAACTAGTGAAACCTGCTTAGCTATGGGCTCAAGCATTAATGCAATATCAATGGCTGAATTACCGCCACCCAAAACCGCTACTCGTTTATCGGCAAAGTCATCACGGTGAGCAACAAAGTAGTGAAGCTGGTTTCCTTCAACCTCATCTGCCCCATCAAGAGCCAATTTTCGGGGCTTAAATGCACCATTTCCTAAAGCAATCACAATTGCCCGGGAATGCGAAACTCGGCCAGCACTCTTAACTGTAAATATCCCATCTGCTTCCTTTACAACATCCTCAACGGTCTCATTTGTAAACTGGTCAACCGGAGCTACCGCAAGTTGCTTTTGCAGCTGACTTACTAATTCGTGTCCCGTTACTCCTGGAAGTCCTGCAACGTCCCAGATTGGTTTTTCCGGATAAAGAGCATTAACTTGGCCGCCAAGTTGGGGCAAGCTTTCGATCAATTGGGCGTTTAATTCATGGAGTCCACAATAAAAGGCCGCAAACATTCCTGCAGGTCCGCCACCAATAATTGTAATGTCATACATTTTTGCCATTCGCCATGGCTCCTCTCTATTCTTTTTTCTTATTGTAATTGATTTTTGCTGAAATTAAAATTGCGGGGCCAGCATCATTTAGCTATCATTAACATAAACTAGCTAACTGGAGGAAAATATCATGGCCACTAAAAAAATGATCCTGGATCTAGATACAGGGGTCGATGATGCGTTAGCTCTTGCGTATGCAATTGCTGACCCCAACATTGACTTAATCGGGGTTATTGCTTCTTACGGTAACAATTTATTAGAGCAAACCGCTAAGAATTCATTACAGCTGCTTGAATTACTCGGCCAAGATGTCCCCGTTTTTAAGGGACTTAGCCACTCAAGCACTACTGATCATTTTACAGTCATGCAAGTCAGCAAGGAGGTTCACGGAAATAACGGAATCGGTGATATTTCACTTCCTGAACCGCGTCACCAGGTTCAAATTAAAGACGGTGTTGATTTTATCATTGAAGCGGCTCATCAGTACAGTAAAGACCTCATTGTCGTTCCGACTGGTCCATTGACAAACCTTGCTGCTGCACTACATCGGGATCCGCAGATCAGTCACTTAATCGGTAATGTTACTCTAATGGGCGGGGCATTGACGGTCGAAGGAAACGTTAGTGAAGTTGCTGAGGCAAACATTAATCAAGATGCCGAAGCAGCTAACGAGGTCTTTACCAGTCAATTACCAATCACAATGGTCGGCCTTGACGTTACTTTGCGGACGCTCCTCACGAAAAGCGAAACTCAACAGTGGCGTAATTTGGGAACACAAGCTGGAATCGCCTATGCTGAACTCACCGATTTCTACATTGATGCCTACTACCGATTAGGGATCGATAAGCATGGCTGTGCAATTCATGATCCGCTAGCAGTCGGCGTGGCAATTGACCCATCATTTGTAACCACCCTTGCTCTGCCAATGAAAGTTATTACTAGTGAACATAATTATGCCCGAACAATCGGTGATAAGATGCGGTTAAATGAACCCCACCCAAATGTTAGGGTTGCAATTAACGTTAACCAAGAACGATTCGTTCCCGTCTTTATGAACCACCTGACTAATCTTTTAGCCAATCACTAAATTAACTGTCGAAGAATCTGTTTTTGTTGTATAATAGTAACAAAAGAAAATCATTTGTCTGGGGTGCCACTTGGCTGAGATTAGACCCATTGAACCTGTCTAGATAATGCTAGCGAAGGAAGCGCGTTTTTAATCAACCAATTAAGGGACCATGACATTTTTTGTCACGGTTCTTTTTCTTTCCCCAAGAAAGGAATCATTATGTTTCATCAATTTCACTTAAAAGATATTATTCTCTTAGCAATCATCGGAATCGTTTTTGGAGTAATCTACTTAGCAACTGGCCTACTTTATAACGGTTTAACAATTGCCTTGACTCCCTTTGGCTATGGACCAATGGCTAACGATATTACATTAGGGATTTGGTGTATGGCTGGCCCGTTAGCTGGTTTTATGCTCCGCCTTCCCGGTGCCTCATTTCTCGGTGAATTTCTCAGTGCCGTAGTGGAAATGCTCCTCGGTGATCAATGGGGCGTAACCACCCTGCTCTCGGGTCTGGTTCAAGGAATCGGGACCGAACTTGGTTTTACCTTAACGCTTTATAAAATATACAATTGGGTAACATTACTGCTCTCCGCAACAACTACCACGATCCTGACATTTGCCTGGGACTGGTTCCGGAATGGTTACAGCCATTTTCCATTTTCCATGTTAATTGTGATGTTAATTGTTCGCTGGCTATCAATGTTTTTCTTCACCGGTGTCCTCGTTAAACTCATCGTTAACCTGTTAAATAGAAGTCACGTTCTTTCGAGGTAGAATGAATGGAATCAATAGCTATTCAACATTTGACATTCTCATATAAAGGTGACCAGCCGATCCTTAATGACGTCTCCCTTGAGTTGCCACTTCATACTTCAATCATCTTCAGCGGACCCGTTGGCAGTGGAAAAACAACCCTGTTAAAGTTGATCGCTGGCCTACTTCCAAAATACGGTGGCAACTGTTCAGGGAAAGTCGTCATTCCCCATGGGCAACGGATTGGGATGCTCTTTCAAGATCCAGCGATGCAATTCACAATGGATACCCCACAACATGAATTAGAGTTTACCCTAGAGAATCTTCGAATTCCTCACGAAGAAATTAACAAGCAGGCAAGGGATGCCCTGGCCTTTGTTGGTTTAGAAAAGCTTTCCCAGCAAAAACTAACTACCCTTTCCGGTGGTCAATTACAGCGGGTTGCGTTGGCAATTACAATTGCAATGAAAGCAGAGATCATTTTACTCGATGAACCTTTTTCAAGTATTGATGAAGCTAACCGGCAGTTTCTCCTTCAAAAACTAACCCAGCTTCAAAATGAAAATGGCACAACAATCATTATCAGCGATCACGATCTCCATAATTACCAAAATTTTAGCCAGCTTGTCGTTCAGTTCCACGACTCTAAAGCCACACTCCTTTCACCGCAAAATAGCTTGACACTATTAGAAAATGCTAACCACCAGCATAGTAACAAGCTGATCGCCGAAATTTCCCCGCTAACTGCTAATATCGTTATGAAGTTAAAAGGCTATGCTATAAGTCGTAATCAAACTTCCCTTATTAATCCCACCAGCTTAAACATTATTCAAAACAAAGTTACCTTACTAACTGGCCCTAGCGGTGCGGGAAAATCAACTCTTCTTAAATCAATTGCTAAGCTAACTCCCTACCAAGGAGAAATAACGTATAAGGATCAAAACATTCAAAAAATATTCCCCGGGAAATATTATTCTAAAGTCGGTCTAATCTTCCAAGAAACCAATCAACAATTCCTAAACGTTACTGTCAGTGAAGAACTAATGTTAAGCATCAAAAATGGTCATAACCCATTTTTAACCTCCAAAACAGCAAAGGAACTTTTAGCAATGGTTGGTCTGCCTGACATTAGTCAAAGAATTATTTATTCACTGAGTGGCGGCCAGCGAAAACTTATTCAAAACCTTGTCATGCTAATAATGGGACAGGAAATTTTGCTAATGGACGAGCCATTTGCAGGCCTTGACCATAAATCATTGCAGAAGTTACTGACCCTTATTGAACAAAGCAAGCAACACTTTCCACAAACCTTGCTAATTGTGAGTCACCAATTAGATCACTTAGCTGGCGTGGTTGATTATCACCTCAGTCTTACTAATCAGAAGCTTTCATACCAAGGAGGGCCACAAAATGAATCCCAGCATTAAACTTCTCCTCCTTCTCCTTATTTCACTCGAGATTAGCTTTACAAACCAGCTCTATGTAAACCTAATCCTCATCGGCTGTCTTTTAGTCGTTCTCCTCTGTCACCACCTAACATGGCGTCGCTTTATATGGCTAATGCTAATTCCCGTAATCCCTGGGCTTGCGGTTCTCATCACTATTGGCGGATATGGTCCAGGGCATAGTTGGCTTACTGGATGGAGTATGGTAAGTCGCTTTTACGTTTATGTTTTTGCCGGCGGAGTAATGACTTTCACAACCTCAACACTTACCCTAGCGCGATCATTAGAACAGAACTGTCATCTTCCCAGTAAGTTCGCCTATGGTACCTTAGCAGCGTTAAATATTTTGCCACGAATTAAACGAACCATTATTTCAATTAGGGTTGCCGGAAGAATGCGCGGAATTAATCTTCATTGGTGGTCGCCAACTCTTTACTTCAAAGCAATTCTTTCAGCCATTAGGTGGTCGGATCAACTAGCTCAGGCAATGGAGACTCACGGTTTTCGTGAAGGGCAGCCACGGACTTCCGCTGTCCAAATTCCTATTTCTTGGTCTGATTGGGCAATCCTAATAACTAGCATCATTATTCTCCAGGTTCTGCTAATTGCACTCCCGCAATAGATCAGGCATAATGAAGAAAAATGATTGGAGATTTTTCACTATGAATAACGATATTAGTTTATCCAAACGAATTATTGGGGCCCTTTCGTACCTCAGTATTCTTTTCCTTCCAGTAATTTTCCCACTAATTGTCTGGATTGTTGCCGGAAGCGATAATCCTTGGGTTAAACGCCAGGCTAAGTTAGCCTTTTGGACGCAAATTTTCCCACTACTATACATTATCTTCTGCTTCCTATTTATTAGCGTAGCAGCTTGGCATTCAATGATTGCTAACCTGGGCGCATTCAGCGGGATCCTACTAACTTTTGCCCTGTTAATCGCGTTAATCCTCTATATTTATAATATTGCAATGGCAGTGAAGGTTCTTCTGGGTCGTGAATAGTTTAGCAGTCTTTTAGAAGGAGTTGAGTAAGTAAATGAACATTATTTTTACAATCTTTCTATTACTGGCTGCCGTCGTTATCGCTAATATTATTCACCTAATTTATCCGAAAATTCCGTTATCAATCTACCAGATTGTGGCCGGAATTTTAATGGCATCCCTGCCAACCACCGCCACTGATTTCACAATGCATCCGGAATTATTCATGATGGCGGTTATTGCCCCATTGATGTTTAATGATTGTCAAAATCAGTCATTTAGGGTTTTATCAAAAAACGTTAAAAATATCCTGTCGCTAAGTGTCGGCTTTGCGCTTGTTGCGGTAATTATTATCGGTGCAACCCTTCATTTGGCTTTCCCCAAGCTATTTACTCTGCCCCTCGCCTTTATGCTAGCGGCAATTATTACACCAACCGATGCCGTTGCTGTAAAATCGTTAACTACTAACGTAATGATGCCTGAAAATGTCAATACAACTTTGGAGGTTGAATCCCTCTTCAACGACGCTTCAGGAATTGTTCTGTTAGATCTAGCACTTGCCGCTTTTACCTCTGGAACCTTTTCACTTGCCCATGGAATCTGGTATTTCTCTTACGTATTCTTCGGTGGGATCATCTTTGGGGCAATCCTAGGCAACTTACTGATTACTCTTCGAATAAAATTAATGAGTCAACACGTTGATATTGGTTCAATTGTGATCCCGATTAACGTTATGACTCCGGTTGTTATCTACTGGTTAGCTGAAGAATGCCATTTTTCCGGGATCTTAGCGGTTGTTTCCGTGGGGGTTGTTCATAGTATTCTCTATGATCGATTACGCCTGACATCTGCCAAAGTTCAAATGGCAACAAAGACAATTTGGACAATTATTAGCGACGCCCTTAACGGGATTGTCTTTGTTCTTTTAGGACTTTTAATTCCCCAAGTAATTGGCCGAACCTCACCAGCTAACCTCTTAAAACTAATTAGTCTCTCGGTAATGCTTTTCTTAATAATGTTAATTCTTCGGTATGCTTGGGCTCGCTGGCGGTTAGTTAACCTGCATTCACCAAAAGAAGAACTTAACCGTGATAGTTGGTTACTTGCTTTGGGAGGTGTTCATGGGACCATTACGCTTTCTTTAGCGTTCTCCCTGCCGATTATTGTTAGCGGTCATCAATTTGCCTTCCGGAATTCAATTATCCTCATCTCGGCATTGGTAATCCTAACTAGTATTATCGTCGGTGCAATTGCCTTTCCAATAATGCTTCCACGAAAAGCCAATGACTACAGTGCAACGGAATTTCATGATGCCCTCGTCAAAACAGTTCAATATGCAATCAATGAACTAAAATCAAATACCGAGGATCGGGCTGAAAAAGCGATCATCATTGATCAGTTAAGCAGTCAGATGACCCAATATTACCGGATTAATTCGGTTGTTTTTGAGAAAATTGCCCGGAAATCTCACCAACTAGAATTAGAAATTATTGAGCAACTTGCTGAAGAAGAAAAGATCTCTGAAAAGCAAGCTGAATGGTACTCACGAATTGTTGCCCGTTCAATTTATAATACCGGGAACCATACTTTTATGTCCTTTGTCTCGACTGTTATTCACCGAATCAAGTGGCGAATTATCCGGCACCGTAACGGTAAAGTTCAAGCTCAACACCGTCGTCAGCTTGAACAACACCAGCTTCATCCCGACCAATTCTTATCATTTAAGGCTGTCTTTAACCTTCTTAATCAAGAAGTTAATAAATTCCTTGATACAATTCAAACGCCAAAGAACGTCAATGAAATTACAATGATTCGCCGTGCTTATCTTCAGCGAGCTCACTTCTTTAACCGTGATTCACAAGTTGACGCTGACAGAATGAATGCTCTCTTTGTTGAAGCATTTCAGTTTGAGCACTCGTATGTTCAGCAGTGCCTTGCTGATGGCAAGTTTTCTCAATCACTTGCTAATGCGCTCAATGAACAAATTTCAACCGATGAACTTGTAATGGTTCAGTCAATGGAATAAAAGTGAAGCTTGATTTCCGCGATTAGACTCAGTAAATTGAGAAATTATCAGTAATAGTGAAAGGCTGAGAAAAAACGAAACGTTTTTTCTCAGCCTTTCAGTTATTTAAAGCGATAAAATCAGTCCAATTACCGCTGGAATAAATTGGAATAGCCAAATTTTCTTTGTAGCGGTTAAGGCACCGTATAACCCAACGACCGCAACGAAAATAAGTAATAAACGACCTACCATAATCGCAGTCATCCCCGGGAAAATAAACTGACTAGCAATCAACGATACTCCAAGCATCCCGTTGTAGATTCCCTGGTTAGCCATTGAAGTTCTTGCAGCCTTTTGGCGAAGAAAAGATTCTTCCATATCAAATGCTTTGGCCTGTTTTGCAGGGCTAGCAAACATTTCTAGCACCATAATCCCTAGATGTTCAATTCCAATCAAGATTGTAACGATTTCAAATGCAATTCCCAATTTTTGGCTCTCCTATTCGTTTTTGTTTTGACTGTTAATTATAACATTGTTGAAATGAGCTTCCACCTAGATGCGGTTCTACTGTCACAGAGTCAAAAACGTGTTCGCCGTGACCGCAACTTCCGCCTAGACGACGTTCTACTGCAACATATTCAAGATCTGCTCCCTCGGAACTCGCTAGAGCTAACGACCTCCGAGAAGTGGTGCAAGACACCACTCCCCGGAGGTCGTTAGCTTTCCGCGAGTTCTTTGCGAGGTCGCACTCTACTTTACATACCTCCCCAAAAACCTTTCAAGGTGGTGGCGGTAGGATTGGGAAGAGTGGGCGAAGGAAGAAGCGTGGGAGGCACCGTTAACGACCCATAATTGCTTAGGGCCTTGAGTAGCCCGGTAGTTAGCATATACCATATTGGTTGGAACAAAATGATCGTTACTCCCGTGGATGAAGAGCATTGGCAAATGATTATGATGCAAACTATTAACGGAACTAGCCTCGCCAGTAAAGAAGCCGTTACGAATTCGGTTGATCAGACTGAGCGTCTTAACTAATGGCCAGCGAATTGGCGTTGGAATATTGTATAGATTCCCCGCTTCATAGTTAAGCTCATCATTGAGACTGCTATACCCGCAATCTTCAACATAGGCCTTCACCTGTTTCGGCATGTGGATTCCACTCGTCATCATCGTCGTGGCTCCACCCATGCTGACTCCATAAATTACAACCTGACTATTTTGACCATTATGGGCAATTAGTTTTTGAGTCCACTTACGAACATCATAACGTTCCGGCCAGCCATAGCCAATATATTTTCCCTGGCTTTGACCATGAGCACGGGCATCCGGCACCAGAACGTTATACCCCATCTGGTGAAACAACGCTGCGTACTCGCCCATTTTTTCTTTATTCCCCATAAAGCCATGAAGAATTACCACGTTCTTAGTCGTCTTATGACTCGCCGGAATATAATCCGCAACCAACCGGTAATTCTTAGTGGCAGATTTCATTGTCCAATGTTGTTTTTGGGCATGCTTAAACCACATTTTTTGGGTGTATAACGGATCACTCTTTTCAATTCGCTGATTATTCTTAACAAATGACTTATGACCAGGAACCATCCCAACGTGGAAAAAATAAGATCCTGCACCGAACAGTGCGACTCCAAGCACCACTAACACCGTGATTATCCCACGACGGACCCAATGTTTTTGTTTCTTTTGTTGTAATTTCAAAATAATTAACCCCATGTTGCATTTTTTGTTAACGGTCATGATCTTATCACAGAATATTTTTAATTGCACATTTTTCCACGAAACGTGGCTTCCAATGTTAAAATAAAGGTTAGTACTAAAGGGAGTGACTTGATGTTTCCAGAAAGATTACGCGCCTTACGTAAAGGGCAAAAGATCACATTAAAAGAATTAGCTGAACACCTCAACCAGAATCTCGGTCCTAACGAAAAGCCAAATACTGCTTCACAAATTGGTAACTGGTAACTGGGAACGGGGGATCCGGACACCATCTTACATTGAAGCTCGTAAGCTGGCCGAGTTTTTTGATGTCAGTCTTGACTACCTTACCGGGAAGTCAGATCGAGATGACTTTGACCTTGCTAAACTATTAATTTCCACCCGTAATTTAACCTTTAATCAAACGGATATTAGTAGCGATGACCGTTACGAAATTTTCCAACTGATCGATGGTTATTTAAAGGGACGGAATAACCGTCTTGACACAGATAAATTCTACGGAAAACAAGAACAGCTTAATTTGAAGTTAAAGTAAGGAGCTATTATGAATCCAAAGCAACTAAAGAAGCTTAAGAAGCGGGTTAAGAAGGCCAAAAAAGTTCTCCAACAGCCCAAATATATTGAAGAACTTACTCAATATCGTGACTTATTTGATCCTTTTCCGGAGGTTAAATTCTTAATTAATAATGCCTTAGAAAGTGACCGGTTGCTTAAAAACGGCCTTTTACCACAACCATTACCTCACCTTCTTCTTCCTGATGACATTCAAGATCAAGTATTTACATACGTTAACCAGCATTATCCAAAGGGCGATCCACGGGGTGACGCTTTATGGAATAAATATTCAGCCGCTCTTCCTAAGCTAGATAAAGCTCTCCGCAATTTTCGTGACTACCTTGAAGATACTTATGGCATGTGGTCATACGTCAATGCTCCCTTCGCCAAGGCATTAGCGGAATACTTAAATGGTGCACCAGTTCTCGAAATTATGGCTGGAAACGGCTATATCTCTAAGGGGATCCGGAATAATAACGCTTCGGAAAAGATCTTCACTACGGATAGTCAAGCCTGGACAAAAGAGAATGAAACCGGAAAACACCCTGTCACCCAAATTGAGAAGCTAGATGCTATCGAGGCAATTAAAAAATATGGCAATCAAGTTAAATACGTCATTATGTCTTGGGCACCAGACAAGCAGGAAACGGATTGGGAAGTTCTCCAGCTTCTCAGAAAAGATTACCCAGAAATTAACCTTCTAGTAATCGGTGAAAAGAATGGTGCAACTAATTCAAAGACCTTCTGGAATAATGCCCAATTAAGTCAGGATGATGCTTTGCAAAGAGTTAACCGGCAACTTCATTCATTCGACTTAATCGACGAGCAAATTTATCTCGCAAAGTAATTAAAGACCGCAAACTTTTTAGTGGCGGGTCTTTTTTTGTGTATTCCCTAGTAATTCAAGTTATTATTCGATACAATATTGCAAGTTTGAAATTTTTAAGGAAAGGAAAACTGTCCGGCATTCTGTCGATCAGTAAGGGTTAAATACAATGAAGTACCGTCTTCAATCAATTTTATTCGTGTTTGTTGCGTTTATGCTCGGCTGTAATGAATACATGATCGTTGGTGTTCTTCCCGATATTGCACACCAATATCATGATTCATTATCAACGCTTGGACTGCTCGTAACTGTCTTTGCACTTGTTTATGCTATTTTCACCCCGATTATTACATCGCTCGCGAACCGCTGGCGACGACACCACGTTTTGCTCGTCTTGATGGTGGTATTTTTTATCGGCAATACCTGGACTGCTCTTGCCAGCAACTTTATTTCAATGCTTTTCTCACGGGTATTAACAGCTACTGTTGCCGGAGCGATTATTTCAATCGTGTTAGTAATGGCTAGTTTTGTAGCACCACGGGAAAAGCGGGCCAGCCTGGTCTCCTGGGTCTTTGCCGGCTTTAGTATTGCCTCCGTTATTGGGATTCCAATCGGTACGGTGATCAGTACTACTTTCTCATGGCACGACAGTTTCTGGATGATTTCTGGCCTAACAATTTTTGTCTTTGTCTCTTTAATCTGGCTGGTTCCAAAAGATACCCCACAATTCAAGAGTACTCTAAGCAAACAATTCACTCTCTTAAAGGACACACGGGTTCTGCTCGGGGTTGTCTTCATTGTTACGGTCTGTGCTGCTGATTACACTATCTACACTTACATCCGGCCATTAATCACTAACGAAATGGGATTCAGTAATACCTGGCTAAACTGGCTGCTGTTCGGTATGGGGATCTTCTTTATCATCGGAAATAAGTTTGGTGGCTACATTGCTGATAATGGTGGAATTCACCGGTTAGGCGGAATTTATATTGCAATGACGATTCTCTATCTCCTATTTGGACCGTTGCTATCATTCAAATGGATTGCCATCATCATCGTTGCATTGCTTTGTATTGCCTTCTCCTCCTATGGTTCTTCAACCCAGTTAATGTTCCTCGACATTGCTGAAAAGGAATATCCGCAGTCATTAGACCTTGCCTCATCCCTTAACTCAATCTTCGCCAACATTGGGATTTCTCTCGGCTCATTCACCGCGTCCCAAGCTGTTGCCTTTTTGCCAATGCGCAACTTAGGCTACGTTGGTGCGGTTTATGGTCTTGCCGCAACAATCCTTGTCCTGGTTCTAAGTAAGAAGTATACGGGAATGCGTTTTTAAAAAAATAAGCTGGGAATTAACTTTCTCGGAGGGACGGTTGACTAACCTAGAACGATGAATGATGATGAAATCATCAGAATCGTTCGTAGCCAAATAGGCTTGCTCCGCTGCGTTAGGCTCGAGTCCCTCAGTTACGATACGAAGTGAGCCTATTTGGATTCCCGCGATTAGACTCGGTAAGTTCGAAAACTACTAATAATAGTGAGAGGCTGAAAAAACGAAATGTTTTTTCAGCCTTTTCTTAGTGGACAAACGTACAATATGCGAATAACAGAAGAACGAACAAAACAAAGTAACCAAAGAAATACCATTCTCTCATTTCGATCACCCCTCGCTTTTATTGTAAGCCCTTCCACGAAAGAAAGCTAGCAATTAAGGGAAAAGAAAAAGCGGACCTAGAGCTGCATTAA
>ERZ773021.599-NODE-599-length-14941-cov-19.1045_pt1 | contig 14941 bp, 11 predicted proteins | sample MGYA00511668_ERZ773021 | MGnify/ENA primary metagenome ERZ773021 (study PRJEB29015, sample SAMEA2737961) | human oral metagenome | biome: human oral; feature: human-associated habitat; material: dental | place: China | collected 2032 ... | reverse complement strand
CGCCGAAGCAGCGAAGAACCGAACTATACCCCCACCCGCAAAAACCGTCAACTCCTAAACAATAAAAAATTCTACAAAACACACCAACAATCTGAAATAAAACAGATTTTAGTTCACTTCCTCAAAACATCATTTCAAAACACCCTCAATCCAAAATCCAAACAGCCCAAAACCATCCAACTCGCACAAAAACAAACAGCAACTCAACTCCCAACAAACACCAAAGGTCGTCTGAAATCTCTTTTCAGACGACCTTTGTATTTTCTTATTGCCTACACCAATCAACCGATTTCGTTATTTTAGTCGGCAAACTGTTTTTTCATACGTTCGCGGCGTTCTTGTGCTTCTACGGAAAGTGTAGCAGTCGGACGGGCAAGGAGGCGTTTGAGACCGATGGGCTCGCCGGTATCCGCGCAGAAGCCGTACTCGCCTTCGTCGATGCTGCGGATGGTTGCTTGTACTTTACCCAGAAGTTTGCGTTCGCGGTCGCGGGTGCGCAATTCCAGTGCGTACTCTTCTTCTTGAGTAGCGCGGTCGGCAGGATCGGGAGCCGATTCGTGTTCTTGCAGGTGGCCGGTGGTGGCAGATGCGTTTTCAATCAGTTCGTCTTGCATTTTTACCAGCAGTTCGCGGAAGAATGCCAACTGGTCGCTATTCATGTAATCTTCTTCCGGGCCGTCCCAATTCAAAATGTCTTGTTCTGTCAGCTTTGCCATAATTTTTCTTTCAATCTATTGTGGGAAACGAAATGCTACTCAAGTGGTTTATTTTATTGATTTCTTAGGACTTCTTTTCTCAAGCCCGTTTGGAAATGGCGGCATGATACCATGTTTTCACAGCCGTGGTTTTGATTTTCACTTTTTTGCATTTTGCTTACGTCATACTGCAAATTCTTAATGAACTCGCTGTCTATTGCAGTAGCCACAAGTTGATTTGACGGGTAATTTGAGGCGATAGACTGCTTAACCAGATCCACAGTAATAATGCCAATATACTACCTGAAAAATCGTAGCGTCCGTACTTTAAAAACTGTACGGGAGAAAGTATGGGGCGATATATCCGTTCCAAAGCGACGGAAAGCTGGGAATAGGGATCTTTAATACTGAGCGCCATACGGATAAACAATCCTATCAACAACACATAAGCTACTGATTTAATTGTATTCAATACTGCCAGTATAAAATTGGCAATGATGATTTTGACGCTGAATGCAGTAGGTTGCGCCACTAAAGTGATGAAGGTGAATACGATGTAATATAACAACAGTCCCGACAACAGGCAGGCTGGGTCGTATTTTTTTATGGGCAGGATTTTGTGCAGCGGCTTAACCAACCAATCAGTTGATCGCTTGCTGAACGCCAAGAGCGCATGATTTTCACTCAAACCCGCCGCTTGCAGGAAGAGGCGTGCCAAACACAGGATAACGATGCCGTCGGCAAGCAATATCAATAAATCTCCGCGCATTTTCAGACGACCTTATATTGTTGTGCCATTTCCTGCGAACGCCTGACGCAGGCGTCAACGCCTTGGGCAATCGCTTCGGCGACGCGGCACGATTTGAACGTTTCGATGGCTTCGTGGGTGGTTCCGCCTTTGGAAGTAACGTTTTGCTGTAATTGCGCGAAGTCTTCGCCACTTTGCTCTGCCAAGGCGACTGCACCTTTGAATGTCGCGAGACTGAGGGCGCGTGCATCTTCTTCGCCGAACCCTTGCGCCTGAGCGGCGGCTTGGAGCGCGCCGAGCAGGTAAAAGACGTAGGCGGGTCCGCTGCCACTGATGCCGGTGATGTTGTGCAACTTGTCTTCGCCGTCCAACCAAACGGTCAAACCGACGGAACGCATAATGCGATCGGCGGTGGCTCGGTCGGCTTCGGATACTTCCGCTTCGGCAAACATACCGGATACACCCAAACCGATTTTTCCCGGCGTATTGGGCATGGTGCGGACAATGCGGCACGTTCCGCCAAGGTAGCGGCTGAGGGTATCAATAGACAAACCGGCGGCAACGGATAGCACCAATGCGCCGTTGACACGAACGTTGCGGCACGCGGCTTCCATGTCCTGCGGTTTGACAGCAAGGATTAACACGTCGTCTGAAAACAGTTCGGGCAGGGATTCGGAAACTTCGACATTCAATTCTTTCGCCAAACGTTCGCGTTTTTCCGCGCCGCGGTTGGCGATGTGGATGCGGTATCCGCCCTGCTTGACCAATCCGCCCGCAATGGCGGCTGCCATATTGCCGCCGCCTAAAAAGTAGATGTTCATAAATTTCCTTAATTTTTTAAATGAGATACATTTTCTGAGGTCGTCTGAAATGCCGTTTCTATCAAAGCGGAAAAATTTCAGACGACCTTTTTACCAACGGACGCTTTCGGGCAGCGATGTTCGGTATAAGCCCTGTTTTTCCAAACAATCCAAGCCTTCTTGTTTGAAAGTTTCCGCTAAAGGGCGTTTATCGCGGGTATGCCAAGCTAGTCCGCAAGCTTCAAACTTTTTGATTTTCCTACTGAAATAATCATTAGCTGCGGTACGATAAGCATTGTCGTCAACAGAATAACTCCCGTCCGCCAAACGCGTTCCGCGGAAATCCTCGATAGAAGGCGGCGGCTCGCCTTTAATTTCCCAAAAATCTATTGCTGCCGGCTTTTTGGGCTTGCACCAGCCTGATAAGGACTCACATTGATACCAGCCCATCAACCGACAACCCGTTAAGGTCAAACCAAGCAAAACGACCGAGATAATCTGTTTCATTGACCGTCGTTCCCTTTTTGTTCCCGCCTGCCGAAAATCGCGCTGCCGATGCGCACATGCGTTGCGCCGCACGCGACCGCCACAGGCATGTCGCCGGACATCCCCATCGACAACACATCCGCGCGGACACCCGCCGCGTTCAGGTCGGCAAGCAGTTGCTGCATGGTTTGGAACTGATAGCGCAATTCGGCTTCGCTGCTACCCGCTTTGGCGACACACATCAACCCGCGCACAACCACATTCGGCAACTTCGCCACTTCCACCCCCAGCGCTACCGCTTCATCGGGCGCAACGCCGTGTTTCTCCTCCTCGCCTGCGATATTGACTTCGATACACACCTGCAAAGGCGGCATTTCGGGCGGACGCTGTTCGCTTAGTCGGCGGGCGGTTTTCAGACGACCTATCGTATGCACCCAATGCGCGCGTTCGGCGACAAATTTGGTTTTGTTCGACTGCACATCACCGATGACGTGCCAAACGATGTCGGGCAAATCCGCGAGCGTTTCCGTTTTCTCGTACCACTCCTGAATATAGTTTTCACCAAAATCACGCTGTCCTGCGGCGTATGCCTCGCGGATGTCGTCTGAAGGAAACGTCTTGCTGACCGCAATCAAACCCACTTCTCCCGCCTGCCTACCTGCCTTTTGCTCGGCTTCGGCAATGCGGCGGCACACCTCCGCATAATTTTGTTGCAATACCGACATGATTTCTTCCTTTATTACATCAATTACAGCGATTTTGAAAATTTTACTTGGTCTGAACGGTTTATGTATTTAAAATAATACAATTTATCGGAACCTGAACAGGGAAATGCTCGGCATTCCGCGTCCGCATTTTAAATCGGGTTCCGCCTCATTATTCTAAACTAAAACAAGGCCACATTATGCAGATTACCGACTTACTCGCTTTCGGCGTCAAAAACAAAGCTTCCGACCTTCACTTAAGCGCCGGAATGTCCCCCATGATCCGCGTTCACGGCGACATCCGCCGCATCAACCTGCCCGAAATGTCCGCCGAAGAAGTCGGCAACATGGTCACTTCGGTCATGAACGACCATCAGCGCAAACTGTTCCAACAAGATTTGGAAGTGGACTTCTCCTTCGAGCTGCCCAACGTCGCCCGTTTCCGTGTCAACGCATTTACCTCCAACCGCGGCCCTGCCGCCGTCTTCCGTACCATTCCGAGCGACGTATTGACGCTGGAAGACCTGCGCGCCCCGCGTATTTTCCAAAAAATCGCCGACAACCCGCGCGGCTTGGTATTGGTAACCGGCCCGACCGGTTCCGGTAAATCCACCACGCTGGCGGCAATGATCAACTACATCAACGAAACCCAACCCGCACACATCCTCACCATCGAAGACCCGATCGAGTTCGTCCACCAAAGTAAAAAAGCCCTCGTCAACCAGCGCGAGCTGCACCAACACACCCACAGCTTCGCCAACGCCCTGCGTTCCGCATTGCGTGAAGACCCCGACGTAATCCTCGTGGGTGAGATGCGCGACCCTGAAACCATCGGCCTCGCGCTGACTGCCGCCGAAACCGGCCACTTGGTATTCGGTACGCTGCACACCACCGGCGCCGCCAAAACCGTGGACCGTATCGTTGACGTATTCCCTGCCGGCGAAAAAGAAATGGTGCGTTCGATGTTGTCCGAGTCCCTGCGCGCGGTTATTTCGCAAACCCTGCTGAAAACCCGCGACGGCAACGGTCGTGTTGCCGCACACGAAATCCTCATCTCCACCCCCGCAGTGCGCAACCTGATCCGCGAAAACAAAATCGCCCAAATCAACTCTGCCCTGCAAACCGGTCAAGCACACGGCATGCAAACCCTCGACCAAGCGCTGCAAACCCTCGTCCGCCAAGGCACCATCAGCCCCGACGTAGCCCGCAGCAAAGCGCAAAACAGCGACAGCATGAACATCGTCTGATCAGCACATTCCATTATCGGGAACAAACCAGGTCGTCTGAAAACGCAGTTTACACAACTGGGAAACCCGTTCCCCGTTTTCAGACGACCTCCGCAAGGCAGGCACAACACCCAATAACAAACAAACCGCCTGCCGGTCTCAATATTCACTTACTGATAAAGAGTACACAAAATGAGCGAAACAACTCCTTTACACGACTTACTCAGCGAAATGGTGCAAGCCTACTCGCAAAAAAACCAACCGCCACACATCCCCACCCCCGCCGAAATCGGCACGCACCTCCATCCCCTGCTCGACCGCATGTGCGTCGAAGCAGAAAAACGCGGCGCATCCGACATCTTCATCAGCGCAGGCTTCCCGCCTGCCGTCAAAGTCAGCGGCACCCTGACCCCCGTCCCGCACAAAGCCCTGACCGGCGAAGACACAGCCGCCATCGTCGAATCCACCATGAACCCCGAGCAGCTTGAGACCTTCAACCGCGAATGGGAACTCAACTACTCCGTCCAATCCCGCAGCAACACCCGTTACCGTGTCAACGCCTACCACGAACAAGGCCGCGTCGGCATGGTCTTGCGCCGCATCAACCAAGAAATCCCCGAAATGGAGAGCCTCGGTCTGCCCGCCAAACTCAAAGACCTCTCCCTTTCCCCGCGCGGCCTGCTGATCCTTGCCGGCCCGACCGGTTCCGGTAAATCGACCACCATGGCATCTATGCTCGACTACCGCAACCACAAAATGCCCGGCCACATCGTCACCATCGAAGACCCCATCGAATTCATCTACAAACCCCGCCGCAGCATCTTCACCCAGCGCGAAGTCGGCATCGACACCAACGACTGGAAAATCGCCGTACAAAGCGCGATGCGTCAAGCGCCCGACGTCGTCTGTATCGGCGAGGTGCGCAGCGAAGCCAGTATGGAATACGCCCTCCAGCTTGCCCAAACCGGCCACTTGTGCGTCTTCACCATCCACGCCAACACCGCCGCCCAAACCATCGAGCGTATCATCAACTTCTACCAAGAAGACCGCCGCAAACAAGTCCTCATGGATTTGGCGCTCAACCTGACCGGCATCATCGGCCAGCGCCTCGCCATCAAGAAAAACCGCAGCCAGCGTACCGCCGTCGTCGATTTGCTGCTCAACACACCCGCCATGCAGGATTTGATTTTCAAAGGCGAGCTCATGGAAATCCGCGAACTCATGACGCGCTCCGGCACAGACGGCATGCAGACCTTCGACCAACACCTGTTCGAACTCTACATCCAAGGTCAAATCGAATACGACGAAGCCCTGCGCCAAGCCGTTTCCACCAACGACCTGCGCCTGCGCATCCAAATGCACGAAGAAGGCAACGACCCCGACCGCCTCTACGACCGCATCAGCGATTTGAACCTGATTTCGTAAACACCCGATTTCAGGCAAAACAAAGGTCGTCTGAAAACCCAACAACCAGGTTTTCAGACGACCTTTATTATAGTGGATTAAATTTAAATCAGGACAAGGCGACGAAGCCGCAGACAGTACAGATAGTACGGAACCGATTCACTTGGTGCTTCAGCACCTTAGAGAATCGTTCTCTTTGAGCTAAGGCGAGGCAACGCCGTACCAGTTTAAAGTTAATCCACTATATTTGATACGGCGGATTACCCGCTCCCTTATCAAGAAGGTTTTAGGGAAAGCACAACCATCGGATTGGCTTTAACCAGAACCAACACCCAGTTTTGCATGAGCGCTAGTCTTAAGCTCCCTTTGTCGGAAGAAGCAGATTACCGAATACGATGTTTGCCGTTTCTGTCGATTTTGACCAATTTGACGTCGAATATCAAAACGGAATTCGGACCGATTTTATTGCCAAGCTTTTCTTCTCCGTAAGCGAGTTTGGCAGGAATATAAAAGGTAGCCTCGCCGCCTTCTTTCAAAAGCTGCAAACCTTCTCCTAAGCCTTTTATGATTTGCCCAACCGGAACAATCGAGTATTCGCCTACGCCGTCATCACTTACACCGTCTTTACTGCTGTCGAAAACAGTACCGTCAATCAGACGGCCTTCATATCCAATATGTACGAGATCGTTTTTCCGAGGCTGTCTGCCTGTTCCTTCTTTGATCATTTTGTATTGCAAACCGGATGCTGTTGTTTTCACGCCCTCTTTAGTGGCATTTTCTTTCAAAAAAGCCTCACCTTTTTCTTTATTGGCTTGGGCTTCTTCCTCGTATTTTTTGTTTGCTTTGTAGTGGAGTTCCTCCATGATTCCCATCAGAGCTGTGCTGGCTTCTGGTTCACTCAATTTGGTCTGTTTACCATCATATACAGACTGTACGGCATTAAAGAAGGCTTTCATATCGACCTCAAAACCCAGATCCTTTAGCTGCTTCACAGAGCCGCCCATTACTATCCCCACTGCATAGCTATCTTTTTCAACTTGACTTTTGAAAGATGAAGATGTATCCGATTCAGCAGACGCCTCGGTCTCTTTTGCAGTTGTACCATTAAGAGATGAAGGCGTGGTCGTAGTTGAAGAAGTATCGGGGGTTTTATTGCTGCAAGCTGTCAGGGAAAACGTGGTAATCAGTGCCAACATACTTAATTTCAAGATTTTATTCATAGTATTTCTCTTTGGCGGGAAATTGGAAGAAGCAGGGATTATAACCCTCGCATAAAGAAATCAGAAAAAAATCATACAAACACGATAAAAAAGGTCGTCTGAAAACCCAAAAACCCAGTTTTCAGACGACCTTTGTCGCACTTATGGCAATAAAGCCACACCAACCAATGTAAACTGCCATTTAAACCTTTATCATTTTTCCCGCACTCCGCCTCCGCTGCCAAACGCGCCCCTCTCCACACAGCAAGGTTCATAAATCTTCATACTTTTCATCGCACTTTACGCAAATTATAAATCGTACACCTCGATATTTCGGACGACGCAAATTCAGCCGTTTCAATGAATTACAAACGTTAAGCACTTGAGAAGATGGGTAACGCCTCGGCAAAGGCGGTTGCGGCTCATCCGCAAGCATCCGATACTGGATTCGTCGGAAGCAGAAACACGCTTCCTGTTTATCCGTGAAGGAGCATTATCATGAAAAAAACCTTACTGACTGTTTTATTGGCTACCGCTTCCGCCATCACTTTCGCTGACGGTTCTTTTACCGGCGCAGGCTTGGAAGTCGGCGCGGGCGCAACCAAAAGTGATGTGCGCAATGTCAATCTGAACGAAAAAACCAAAGGCGACGTTGCCGTACGCGGCAGCTACAACACACAATTCGGACAAAGCAACTGGATTGGCGGCGTTGAAGCCGGTGTCAAACCGCTGCACCGCAAAATCGCGGGCAATGCGAAACAAAAAGTCGATGCCAACGTTTCCTACGTCCAAGGCTACCGCCTGACCGACAACGCGCTGGCTTACGGTAAGGTCGGCTACCACTACGGCCGCTTCGACAATCTGGGCGCGAAACGCAACAATATGAACGGCCTCGGCTACGGCGTGGGCGCGAAATACGCCGTTGCACCGAATGTCGAAGTCGGCGCCGAATGGGAGCAAACCCGTTATAAAAAAGACAATTTGAAAGTCCACAACAACAGCTACATGGCTACTGTCGGCTACCGCTTCAAATAATCTTTTTTAAACAGGCAAAGGTCGTCTGAAACCGTAAATCTGGTTTCAGACGACCTTTTTGTCGATTCGGGCATCTTAAACGATGCCCTCTTCTTTCAGCCTTCAGTCTTTACGCGTTTCCACCAAGACCATTTCGGTGGCAGCAACGGGTTCGGCTTCGACTTTCGGCACGTCTGCGCGGCGCAGGCCGGATTCGGGTTCGGGCTGAACCTGCTCGGCAAAAGCGGCGACGGCTTCAGGATTGGTTTCGACGAACACCAAACCGCCTAAGTCGGGCATCGCGGCAACGGCAGGGACAGTTTCTTCCGGCTCGGTCGCTTCCGCTTGGCCTGCTTCCGGCGCAGTTTGCGGCTCGGATTCTGCTGCTTGGGCGGCTGCGGCGGCCGCTGCGGCGGCGGCAAGGGCTTCGATGGCGGCGGCGGCTTCACGTTCGGCTTTCCAAACGACCAGCTCCTCTTCCATTTCGGCGACGGCTTCGGCTTCACCTTCGGCAGGGACGGCGGTCATCGGTTGGTAGCCGTCTTCGGTTTCGATGGCGAACACGGAGGTCGGGGTTTCTTCAACGCTGCCGATGGCGGAGTCGATGATGCTGCATTCGTCGTCGGTGCTGTCTTCGATCAGGATGCCGCTGTCCGCTTCTTCGCCTTCGATGGAGAACACGAAGGCTTCTTCAGTGGCCGCAACGGGTTCGGAAACGACGACAACCAAAGGCTCGGCACTATCCTCGGGAGCGGGGATGGTTACGGCAAACGGTTCTTCTTCGACAGGCTCGCCCATGACGTGCGCGGCGGCAAAGCGGACTTTGTCGGCGGTATCGTGAATATTCAGGTACTGCTCGATTTTGGCGGCAGACGGAATATTGCGTTTTTTACCGTTTTGACGGCGGTCGCGCTGATTGTTGCGTTCGCGGCGGTCGCGTTGGTTGTTGCGCTCGCTCTGGCGGCGTTCGTTGCCTTTCGGTGCATCGTTATCGGCGGTTTGCACGCCCTCTTCCGCTGCATTGTCTACTCCTTCGGACAAGGTTTCTTCCGCACGGATTTCCGCTTGTTCGCGGTTGCGTTCGTTGCGGTTGTTGTTGCGGCGGCGTTTGCTGCCTTGCGCCTGTTCGCCCGAACGGGATTCGTTTTCAGACGACGTTGCGGCGGCAAGTGCTTGGACTTCGAGGTTTTCGGCTTCCGCGGCGGCGTTGCGCTCGTTTTGGCGGTTGCGGCTGCGGCGGTTGTCTTTGGCGTTGCGGGTTTCGTTTTCCGCCGCCTGATTGTCCGCTGCTTTGTCTTTGAAGTCCGCCACTTCGCGCACTTCTACCTTGCTGCCGTCGTGCCTATTGTTGCGGCGCGGGTTTTGGCGGCGGTTGTTTGCGCGGCGGTTGCCGGAATTGCCGTTGCGGTTGTTGCCGTTTGAAGTGCGTTTTTCTGCCACTTCGGCAACAGGCGCGGTTTCGGCTGCGGTATTGCCGCCGAAAATGCGTTTGAGCCATGCTTTGAAAGTATCCCACCATGAACCGCTTTTCTGCTCGGATACGGTCGGGGCAGGCTGGGTATGGCGCACGCCTTTGACGGCGGGTTCGGGACGGGCGGCTTTGGCTCTTTCGCTGCCGAAAGGTTTGGCGGATTTGTCTTCTTCCGGCTCGGCAACGCGTTTGTAGCTCGGTTCGCCGTCTTCTTCTACGTCATCGATGCGGATGCGGTTGATTTCGTAGTGCGGGTTTTCCAGATGGATATTCGGAATCAGGACGACGTTGACGTCCAAACGCTCTTCCATCGCAAACAGCTCGGCGCGTTTTTCGTTCAGCAGGAAGGTGGCGACATCGACGGGCACTTGCGCATGCACTTCGCCGGTATTGTCTTTCATCGCCTCTTCTTGAATGATGCGCAAAACGTGCAGGGCGGTCGATTCGATGCCGCGGATGACGCCGGTACCGGCGCAACGCGGGCAGGCGACGTGGCTGCTTTCGCCCAAGGCGGGTTTCAGGCGTTGGCGGCTCAATTCCAAGAGGCCGAAGCGGGAAAGTTTGCCCATTTGCACACGGGCGCGGTCTTTTTTGAGCGCGTCGCGCAGGACGTTTTCAACATCGCGCTGGTGCTTGGGGTTTTCCATATCGATGAAGTCAATGACGACCAAACCGCCCAAGTCGCGCAGGCGCATTTGGCGGGCGACTTCTTCGGCGGCTTCCATATTGGTTTTGAAGGCGGTATCTTCGATGTCCGCGCCGCGTGTCGCGCGGGCGGAGTTGACGTCGATGGAAACCAGGGCTTCGGTGTGGTCGATCACAATCGCGCCGCCGGAAGGCAGGCTGACGCTGCGGGCAAACGCGCTTTCGATTTGGTGTTCGATTTGGAAGCGGGAGAACAGCGGCGTGTGGTCTTCATAGAGTTTCAGACGACCTACGTTGCTCGGCATGACGTAGCTCATAAACTCGGCAACTTGGTCATAAACCTCTTGATTGTCCACCAGAATTTCGCCGATGTCGGGACGGAAATAGTCGCGGATGGCGCGGATGAGCAGCGAGCTTTCCATGAAGAGGAGGTAGGGTTCGTGGTGCGCCTTGCCGGCTTCTTCGATGGCCTGCCAAAGCTGTTTGAGGTAGTTCAAATCCCATTCCAACTCTTCCGCGCTGCGGCCGATGCCGGCGGTGCGGGCGATGATGCTCATGCCGTTCGGAATGTCGAGTTCTGCCATAGCGGCTTTGAGTTCTTGACGCTCTTCGCCTTCGATACGGCGGGATACGCCGCCGCCGCGCGGGTTGTTGGGCATCAATACCAGATAGCGTCCGGCCAGGCTGATGAAGGTGGTCAGCGCCGCGCCTTTGTTGCCGCGTTCGTCTTTTTCAACTTGGACGATGACTTCCATGCCTTCTTTGAGTACGTCCTGAATACGCGCCCTGCCGCCTTCGTAATCTTGGAAATACGAACGCGATACTTCCTTAAACGGCAAAAAGCCGTGGCGGTCGGTTCCGTAATCTACGAAACACGCTTCCAGCGACGGCTCGATGCGGGTGATGATACCCTTATAAATATTACCTTTGCGCTGCTCTTTACCCAGCGTTTCGATGTCCAAATCCAAAAGGTTTTGCCCATCGACAATGGCAACGCGCAGCTCTTCGGCCTGCGTTGCATTGAACAACATTCTTTTCATAATCATTACCTCGCACAGGCGGGCAGCCTTTTCAGACGACCTGCCTGCTCTTTGTCAGACACTCTGCGAGGCGGGCGGGATTAGGCATAGCCCGCGCCCCTTTTCGGCGCGGGATGCAGAAACCCGGATGAGCAATCAGTTTTTGAATTGAAGTCCGCAAGGTTGCACGCCGCCCAAAACAATGCGGCCGTGTGCGGAAGGATACGGATAAAGAAGGCAATAAAGAACAATGCGGCGGAACACTCCGTCCGCCGCCGAAGTCCGGACGGTACAGGCCCGGCTTGGAAAACAGGTAGCCGACATCTTCTTATTATCGTTATGCCGGAAGTTTCGAACGGTGCGGCGCGGCAGGTTTGTCAAACACCCGTCCCTCGTCTTATGCCCGATCAAATCGGCAAAATCAAATCAAACTTAATCACGTTCCTGCGTTTACGGGCTTGGGCATAAACGCAGGGAAAATGCTTTGCAGAGTGCGTTTTTAATATAAAATCTCGTTTTAACAATACCATCCGTCCCATACGGCCTGTTTGTACAGGTTTCTGCCGAAACGGATGTTCGGGATTATAGATGAAAACGCACGCAATAAGCAAAGATTCAGTCAGCCTGATTACCGTCGCCGAACACGAAGCCGGACAACGCCTTGACAACTATCTGATAAAAATCCTCAAAGGCGTACCCAAAAGCCATATCCACCGCATTATCCGCGCCGGCGAAGTGCGCCTGAACAAAAAACGCTGCAAGCCTGACAGCCGCATCCAAACAGGCGACCTGCTCCGCATCCCGCCCGTGCGTACCGCCGAAAAACAAAGGTCGTCTGAAAACCGCGCCCAAGCCGTACCCGCGCGCGAATTTACCATCATCTACGAAGACGACGCATTGCTCGTCATCGACAAACCCGCAGGTATCGCCGTCCACGGCGGCAGCGGCGTGAGCTTCGGCGTCATCGAACAAATCCGCCGCGCCCGCCCCGATGCCCGCTATCTCGAACTCGTCCACCGCCTCGACAAAGACACCAGCGGCCTCTTGATGATCGCCAAAAAACGCAGCGCGCTCGTCAAACTGCACGAAGCCATCCGCAACGACCACCCCAAAAAAATCTACCTTGCGCTGGGCGTAGGCAAACTGCCGAACGACAGCTTCCACGTCAAACTGCCCCTGTTCAAATACACCGGCGCACAAGGCGAAAAAATGGTGCGCGTCAGCGAAGACGGACAATCCGCGCACACCATCTTCCGCGTGCTCAACCGCTTTTCAGACGACCTCCTCCACCAAGTCGGCCTCTCACACCTCACCCTCGTGCAAGCCACCCTGAAAACCGGACGCACCCACCAAATCCGCGTCCACCTCCAATCCCAGCAATGCCCCATCGCCGGCGACGAACGCTACGGCGACTACCAAGCCAACAAACGCCTCCAGAAACTCGGTTTGAAACGGATGTTCCTGCATGCCGCCGAGCTGCACCTCGACCACCCGCTGACAGGCGAAAAACTCATCTTAAAAGCCCCGCTGCCGCAAGATTTGGCACAATTCGTCCTGATGCTGGAAAACGCAGGAAAGGTCGTCTGAAATCCGTAGCGTGGGCTTTGCCCACAACATGAGTGCAAAAACGACGGACGGACTCGGATTGCCAGACCACAAATTTCGTGGGTGTAGCCCACGCTACAACTCACTCAAAAAATTAAATACCAACCGCTCCTCGAAAACACCTAAAGGTCGTCTGAAACCCGTAGCGTGGGCTTTGCCCGCGACATGAGCGCAAAAACAACGGACGGATTCGGATTGCCAGACCACAAATTTCGTGGGCATAGCCCACGCTACAACTCGCTCAAAAAATTAAATACCAACCGCTCCTCGAAAACACCCAAAGGTCGTCTGAAACCCGTAGCGTGGGCTTTGCCCGCGACATGAGTGCAAAAATGACGGACGGATTCAGATTGTCAGGTGGCAAGTTTCGCGGGCATAGCCCACGCTACAACTCGCCGTCCCGACAACCTTATCCCCGCCCGCCCCACGCCTTTCAGACGACCTTTTTTTCCGCTACCATAACGCCCGACACAACACGGACAAACACCATGACCCCGACACAGCAACTCCAATCAGGCATACAGGCATTAGGTTTGGACCTATCCGCAGAACAGCAAACCCTGCTGCTCGCCTATACCGGCCTGCTCAAAAAGTGGAACAAGACCTACAACCTCACCGCCCTACGCGACGAAGCGCAAATGGTCAGCCACCACCTGCTCGACAGCCTGACCCTGCTCCCCTACCTCCAAGGCGCGCACACTATGCTGGATGTCGGCTCCGGCGGCGGACAGCCCGGCATTCCCGCCGCCATCTGCCGTCCCGACCTCAACATCACCCTTCTGGACGCCAACACCAAAAAAACCGCCTTCCTGCAACAAGCCATCATCGAACTCGGACTAAGTACCGTCCGCGTCGTCAGCGGCCGCGTCGAAGCCGTTCAAGACTTCCAAGCCGACATCATCACCAGCCGCGCCTTCGCCGAACTTGCCGACTTCGTCAACTGGACGGCACACCTGCTGAAAGACGGCGGCCGCTGGGTCGCCATGAAAGGCGTGTACCCCGAAGAAGAAATCGCCAAACTCCCCGACACCGTCGCCGTCGAACGCGTCGAAGCCCTCCACGTCCCAGGCTTGGATGCAGAACGGCATATGGTGGTTTTGAAGAAGGTTTGAGCCTTCCGAACGTTGAGTCTGAATATTGCAAAGGTCGTCTGAAAACCCGAAACAGGGCTTTTCAGACGACCTTTCGGTTTATGACTGCTTCGTTGCAAAATATAAACACGATTTGTCATAAATAAAGATAATTATTATCAATTATTTCGATTAAGCAAAAATATTTCCTATAATGCCGCATCCCTTCACCTTTCGAGTTGAACATGCAATATTCTGCCCGCCTTTCCCTGCTTCCCGCCCTGATTGCCTCCGCCTTCCCGCTGTATGCCGCCGATACCGCCGATAGCGAACATTACACCGCCACCCTGCCCACCGTTACCGTGGTCGGACAGTCCGACACCAGCGTACTCAAAGGCTACATCAACTACGACGAAGCCGCCGTTACCCGCAACGGCCAGCTCATCAAAGAAACGCCGCAAACCGTCGATACGCTCAACATCCAGAAAAACAAAAACTACGGCACGAACGATTTGAGTTCCATCCTCGAAGGCAACGCCGGTATTGACGCTGCCTACGATATGCGCGGCGAAAGTATTTTCCTGCGCGGCTTCCAGGCCGACGCATCCGATATTTACCGCGACGGCGTGCGCGAAAGCGGGCAGGTCCGCCGCAGCACCGCCAACATTGAGCGCGTGGAAATCCTGAAAGGCCCGTCTTCCGTCCTGTACGGACGCACCAACGGCGGCGGCGTCATCAATATGGTCAGCAAATACGCCAATTTCAAACAAAGCCGCAACATCGGTGCGGTTTACGGCTCGTGGGCAAACCGCAGCCTGAATATGGACATCAACGAAGTGCTGAACAAAAACGTCG
>ERZ773021.598-NODE-598-length-14973-cov-3.05255_pt1 | contig 14973 bp, 10 predicted proteins | sample MGYA00511668_ERZ773021 | MGnify/ENA primary metagenome ERZ773021 (study PRJEB29015, sample SAMEA2737961) | human oral metagenome | biome: human oral; feature: human-associated habitat; material: dental | place: China | collected 2032 ... | reverse complement strand
CATGCGGGCGAAGTTTCCTTTTTTACACAACATTCTTGACACTCTCCCAAGCGACCTGAACTGCAAAAAATGCTGGGCTATATCCGTGAAGGCGATAATGTCCTTACCGACCAAAACCCAGTTGGGTGTCTATTCGTTTTACCTGGAAGTCTCTGGAAACCGTGATCAACAGGCGGATCTCTTCAAGACGCTTGAGAAGCTGGCAACCAACTATCGAGTACACCCACTCGGTTATTATGCAGTTTGAGCTGCTGGGGCTTCCTACTTAGCCTTGATAGCGCGTTGCTTGGCCAAATTCTGACGGTGAAATTCTGCCAGGTGAACAGCTTGAGTAACGAACAAATGGGTGCTGGCTTCGTAATGGTACTTACGACCTAGTTGAGCAATATAACCATTGATATAGTCAACTTCAGTTGGCCGATCCTTAATCATATCCTGGTACATTGATGGGTAATGAAGCGGCATATCGATTCGGGCGTTGTGATCAAGGGCAGCCATTTCTTCATTACGGCTGGAAACTAATTTGATATCGGCCCGGGCACAAATATCATAGGCTTCATCAATCAATTGCCGGCCCATTTGATAAGCCCCTTTGAAGTTGCCAAATTCACCCATTGGTAACTCGAACATCGTGCAAATCGTGTTCATAACTGAGTTAAAGATAACCTTGGTCATCAAAGTTCCGGTGAAGTCATCTGTTAAGGTTGGGTTCATCTTGGCTTTTTGAAGCTCGTCGAAGAGTGCCTGGCACATTGCGTCCGGCTTTTCGTTAAGTGGGCACATGTTCATCTTGCCGGCACCCCGCTTACCCATGAAGTCAACCTCGCCGGGACCGGGAAGCACGGTCGCAATTAATGCGGTTCCGCCAATGATTTTGTCATCCGCGAAGTACTTCTGTAATTTTTCAATGTGGCCCATCCCATTCATCGCAGTGAAGGCGTATTGATCTTCGTGGAAGAAATGTGAACAGCGATCAAGATAATCTTGCAGCTGCATTTGTTTGGTAAAGAAGATAAACATGTCCGGATGGCCATCAAAGGTCTCTGGGGTTTCCAACTTAATCTTAGTCAAATGGCGATCCTTATGATCACGCATCACATATACGCCACCCTGTTCACGAATCTTGTCGATATGTGGCTGCCATGTATCGATAAATGTGACATCGTTGCCAGCCTCTTGCAGTAAAATACCATATCGTAATCCCATTGCTCCTGCACCAATCATTGCAAACTTCATAAAAACCACACTCCAATTTTCTATTTTTATTTTTGCCCCGATTTAAAATTGAAGTGCAACACTTGATAACTAGACCAATTAGACTAGCTTAAAAGGCCATTAGTGTTGCACTTAACTTGACAATTAGGCCAGCTTCTAGCGGTTATTTAATAGCATTAGTTGCCATTTGAGGCTGCTCGTTGTTCTTCAGCCTTAACCCGGTCTTTAATGTACTTAGCTGAAGTTGCTAACTTTTCCTGTTCAGTGGCTGTTAAGTCGAGCTGCAATTGTACAACTACTCCATCGCGGCCAACTACTGCCGGGTACGAAAGGTAAGTGCCATATTCTTCGCGGTAATTAGACACTGGCATTTCTGTTCGGGCATCACTCAATAAGGCGTTAGTCAGACGAACCGCCGCTGTTGCTACCCCATAATTGGTATATTTTTTGCCCTTATAAACCATATAACCGCCTTTTCGCGAACGTTCTTCGACATCAGCTAAATTCACATGCTGTTCTTTAGCCAGATCAACCACCTGCTTGCCCAAAACGCGAACTGTCGACCAGGCGGTAAACTGAGAGTTACCATGTTCACCAAGATTAAAGCCAACTACCGATCGGGAATCTACATTTAAGGCTTCGCCAACGCAAGCCCGCATCCGAGCTGAATCTAGCAGGGTTCCCGTCCCCAGCACGTGTTCTTTAGGGAGCCCCGTCAGTTTTTGATACATGGAGGTAATAACATCACATGGATTAGTTACGTCGACTAGCTTACCATGAAAGCCATTATCAACCAGTTTTTTTGCTACTAACGGGACTTGGGTACGGGTAAATTTAAATTCTGCAAAACGATCATGATCAGGCGTATCAACTAGCTTCGATTTACCAAGGGTCGAAACCACCACATCACAATCAGCCAATTGTGAATCATCGTTAACGGTCAAATTAGTATGATAAGGCAGGTTTGCCATTGCATCTCTTAAATCAAGCGCATCAGCGCGAACCTTTGCTTCGTTCGTGTCATACAGTGCTAAATCATCCGTAAATCCACAAGCAACGAGGTAATGAGCAACGGCTGCCCCGACATGTCCCATTCCAATAACTGCTACTTTCCTAGTCATAATAAGACTTCCTTTCTGATTGACCCCGCTAATTAATCATTGACATTAACAACCACATCACCGAACCCGTGGTCAAACTTAGCTTCCCACTTGCCTGCTGTTAAGTGTGGAGGTAAGAGAAAGGTACCAGATGAAACTAGCTGTCCCACTCGGAACCGTTTACCCTGGGCAGCAAGTTTACCCATAATTGGCGAGAATACCCCCACTTCGACAAGTGGGGGATGAATCGCCTCCTTAAAGCACGATAGTGCTTTTTCTTTTGCGCTATGGTATATTTAGTATATGTTAAAGGATCGTGGTGATAACAATAGAATTAGATAGAAATCAGCACTCAGTATATTTACTCAATTATCATTTAGTAATGGTTGTTAAATATCGGCGTAAAGTCATTAACGATGAAATATCTGAGTATCTGAAACATCGTTTTGTAGTAGTTGGTCAGTCTTATGGTATTAATCTTCAAGAGTGGAACCATGATATTGACCATGTTCATGTCTTGTTCCGCGCAACACCGCATACGGAGATGGCTAAGTTCCTGAACGCTTATAAATCATCAAGTTCTCGAATGGTTAAGAAACTATTTCCAGAAATTAAGCGTCAGTTGTGGAAATCCGCTTTTTGGACCCAAAGCTATTGTTTAATTAGTACTGGTGGTGCACCGTTAGAAGTAGTAAAAAAGTACATTGAAAGTCAAGGGAGAAAGTAATGGTTCTTAAAGCCGTGAAAATGCGTATATATCCTAATTCCGAGCAACGTGACCGTTTAATGCAAACCTTCGGTTGCGCTCGTTTTGTGTGGAATCAGATGCTTAATATGCAAATTGAGCGGCGAAAGAACAATCCAGACGCTAAGTTTGTCAATGCCTTTGGCATGAACAATCTTCTAAAACGATTAAAAGAAGAATATCCCTGGTTGAAGCAAGCAGAATCAACATCCTTGCAAAGCGCTAATCGCAATCTAGCCGACGCCTTTCAGCGTTTTTTTAAAGGGCAAAATAAGTTTCCACACTTTAAGTCACGAAAGTATGCACAGAGCTATAACTCGAAATGTGTTAACCACAACATTAAAGTGATTGACAATCACCATATTAAGTTGCCTAAATTAGGGGTAGTTTACTTTCGATCAGGACGTTTACCACAAGGCAAAATCAAGAACGTTACTGTTCGCCTAACTGTTGCTAATCAATACTACATTACCGTTTTAACTGAATGCGAAAACCAAACATTAGCTAAGACTGGTAAGCGCGTTGGTGGTGATTTAGGATTAAAATCATTACTTAATCTATCCGACGGTTACAAAGAGCCAATTCACCATTTTGAAGATAAGTATCGTAAGAAGCTACACCATTGGGAAAAGTTGCGCAGTCGACGCTACTTATTAGCTAAACAAGCCATTGCTTGGGATTATCACAATAAGGTCTTAGCTCCACGGCAATTAGACGACTTCAAAAATTACCAAAAAGCTCGTGTCATGGTTGCTAAATATCGTCAAAAAATCGCCAACCAACGGTTGGATCAGTTACAAAAGTTCACAACCAAGTTAGTTAAACAATATGACATCATTGTGCTAGAGAAACTTAAGATTAAGGGTATGTTGAAAAATCATAAACTAGCTCGAGCGATTACCAACGCTAGTTGGTCTAAGCTAGTTAGTATCTTGCAGTATAAATGTGATTGGTACGGTAAAAAACTCATTCAGGTTAATCCAGCATATACTAGTCAAATCTGTATTAACTGTGGGAAAAACAACCATCGGTTAGGTTTAGATAAATCGGAATGGCTAGACGTTCGTGAATGGGATTGTCCCAACTGTGGGACCCGCCTAGATCGCGATATCAATGCAGCTCAAGTAATTCTGAAAAAGGGGTTAGCTACCCAATAATTAAGCTATTTAGGCCTGGGACGGGCCTTGGTCAATAGTCGTAACCTCTGCTCGAAAGTTCACTTAGAACCGGTAGAGTAAAGTATGCGATGTTCCCAGAATCTCCCACTTCAAGCGTCAAGCCGTAGGCTTAGCTAAGTGGGAGTAGTTCAACGTATAATAATTGCTAACTTAGCATTGAAAATAGCATCAGGAGACTACGACATGAATAAGAAGAAAATGATTCGCCTGACGGCCTTAGTAGGGGTCGCCACGGCAACGGGGGTAGTTGCGGAGGCTAATCAAGCTCACGCAGCTACCACCACAACTACCGAGACTACTAACCAAACCACCAACGCTAGCGTTGAAAGTACCCAAGCGGCTGTCGATGCTGCCCAAAGTACGTTTGATACTGCCCAGACTAGTGTGGATAGCGCCCAAGCTAACGTCACGAGCGCCTCTAACAACGTAACGTCTGCGTCGGCAGCCCTCTCGTCCGCAATTGCCAATAAGGAAGCCGCTACCTCGGAAAACATTGCGTCGGCAACTAGTGCCGTTTCCTCGCAAGCCGTTGTAGTGGCATCGGCCTCTCAGGCGGTCAGTGAGCAGGCGGGGGTAGTTAGCGCGGCTGCTAGCGTTCAAGCTAGTGCCCAAGCAGAGGCGACTAGTGCTTCAGCTAGCCTTTCTTCTTCCTCGGCCAACGTCGCTAGTGCTACTAGTGCTCTGAGTGCTGCTGAAGCTGCTTTGACTAGTGACCAGTCAACCGCCGCTAATAACCTATCAGCCGCTGAGAGTGCGGCCTCATCCGCTAGTGCGGCGGTCTCTTCTGGTCAGGCAGCAGTGGACAGTGCTCAAGCGGCCGTGGCTAGTGCTCAAGCCATTGTGGACGCAGTTGCTGAAGTGCAGTCAAACGATGTGATCAACATGTCAGTGGCCTACATCACCGCTTTAAAGAACTACTTAGCGAACCCAAGTTCCGCAAACGCAGCCGCCTTACAGGAAGTGGCGAAGGGTGCTGATTATGTAAAAGAGTTACAACAAAAGTTCAAATCAGATGCATCCTTAGACGTGGTGGTGGACCCAAGTGACCCAACGGTTCAAGAAGTCCTGTCCGTTTACGCGGTTAATTTAATCAATCATCTACGTAATCAGTACGGGTTGACGACCGCCTTTGGTGCCAGTGCCAACGCTAACGTAGCGGCGATAGACTTTGTCAAAAAGTACTACGATGACGAAGACTGGAACATCTTCGGCACCAACGGTAAAGGCCACAACAAAAATGGATTAGACGCCTATGCTAATCAGCTCAATACTAGCATTGCCGAAGATGCGGGTTCAGGGCTGACGACCTGGGTCAACGGTAAGGCAACGATGGCCACCACCACGCTGCACAACTTACTTTACGCTGTCTACTCCGACATCGCCACAATGCTCTTTGACGACGGGGGCACCAACAATTGGAGCCACGCCCAGTCAATCTTTGAAGACGGGACGATCCTAGGAACTGACGGCTTTAACAACGTATACCTAGGGGTGGCCTTTGATAAGTACGGGTACGCCCACTACGAACTTTACAACGCTACGGAAGGGAACCACTTAGGTAACAATGCCTACAGCTTAGACGTTCAGACGGCCGCCCAAGCCCTGCTAACCAACGCCCAGGCTAGCCTAGCGTCCGCTAAAGCGTCCCTCCAGAGGATGACCACCAATTTGATGGTGGCGAAGGCGGCGGTGGTCGCCGCCCAAAACCAGTTAGCGGCTTTGGAAAATAGTTCAGCCAACGATTTAGTAGCCGTGACGAAGGCGCGGACGCAATTAGCTAGCGCTGAGACCAGTTACCAAACCGCCCTGGCTACCTACAAGCAAAAGGAGGAGGCCCTAAAAAAGGCTGGCGATAACTTGGCGGCTGCCCAAGCGTCACTGGAAGCTGCTCAAGCAACCTTAGCAACCGCCAAGGCCAAGTTAGCCGAGTTAGAAGAAACGGTGGCTAACTTAACCAACGCCGATCAGTTACTGGCAGCCGCCCAAGCCGCCTACGAGCAAGCGGTTGCTAATTTGATGACGGCGACGGGGAATTTGGGGGCTGCTCAAGTTGACTTAGCTAAGGCCGAGTCACAACTGGCCCTGGCCGAAGACACAGCTGAACAGGCGAAGGTCCGGGCCGCAATTACCGCTCAAGTTGATCAACAGCTTAATGGGTCTACCGCAAACGACCGCCAGTCGGCGGGGCAAGACGCAACAAGTTTAAAGACTAACGGGCGGGCGCTGACGGCAACGGTCGCAACGGCTAGCGCTGCAAAACAGAAGCAGGGCGCCAATCAAGGTCGCCTACCGCAAACTGGTAATGACGACCAAGAAGCCTCCACGATGGCCCTAGTTGGGTTAGGAATGCTGGGGATGGCGACCGGATTATATGGTTACAAGAAGAAAAAGCTAACCAAATAGCCACTTAATTTAATAATGAAAATCCCGGTAAATACTTAATTATTTATCGGGATTTTTTATCGACTTGAAAATAAAATGAGATTATTTACCATAAATTGGCGAGAATTTAAAATTTAGTCTATAATGTTAAGTGTTGCTTTAAAAGTTAATGAGATCACTTTAACTTTGGATGCGAATTCATTTCTAAATCAAACCGATTACCGGTTGAATCTACAAAATGGGAGGGAAATGGATGAATAAGCAAAAAAATACCGACACGGCCTTCTTCGGGCAACCCCGTGGCCTGTCGACGCTGTTCTTTACGGAAATGTGGGAACGGTTCAGTTACTACGGGATGCGTGCCATCCTGTTGTTCTACATGTACTTCGCCGTTACCAAGGGTGGTCTGGGCATGGACCAAACCACGGCGGCATCGATCATGTCGATCTATGGTTCCTTAGTTTACTTATCCGGGGTGGTCGGCGGTTGGCTGTCTGACCGGGTTTGGGGTTCACGCAAGACCGTCTTTTACGGTGGGATCTTGATTATGTTTGGGCACATCGCCCTTTCCTTACCATTTGGCGCACCGGCCCTGTACGCCTCAATCCTCTTGATTGTTTGCGGGACCGGGTTGTTGAAGCCAAACGTTTCCGAAATGGTCGGGAGCCTTTACCCAGAAGACGACAAGCGGCGTGACGCCGGTTTCTCAATGTTTGTCTTCGGAATCAACTTAGGGGCCGCCGTGGCGCCGTGGGCCGTTCCGTGGGCCGCAAGTGGCTTTGGGCTCAACCTCTTTGGGAGCGAACAAAACTTCCACGCTGGGTTCTCCTTAGCCGCAATTGGGATGTTCTTTGGGTTACTGCAGTACTACTTTGATGGAAAGAAGTACTTGTCAAAGGACAGCCTGTACCCAGATGACCCAATTGACAAGGAAAGCCTGCGTCCAATCATCAACTGGACGATTATCGGCCTGGTAGCCTTAGCGGTCATCCTTGGCTTAATGGCGGCGATGGGACAACTCAACGTTACCAACGTCATTAACCTGATCACCTTTGTAGCCATCATCTTGCCAATCATCTACTTTATCATGATGATTTCCAGCAAGAAGGTAACCAAGGTGGAACGTTCCCGGGTCATTGCGTACGTGCCACTGTTCGTTGCGGCCGCTATCTTCTGGGGAATTGAAGAATCTGGTTCCGTGGTCTTGGCCCTGTTTGCCGAACAACGGACGGTGCTCCACATTGGGGGCTGGCACTTTGCCGCCGCTAACTTCCAGACCTTAAACCCCCTGTTCATCATGATCTTAACGCCATTCTTCGTTTGGCTGTGGGACCGTTGGAAGAACCAACCAAGCGCCCCTGGTAAGTTCACCGCTGGGTTGATCATCGCCGGGTTATCCTACGTTTGGATGGCAATTCCGGGGATGGTGTACGGCACTGACGGACGGGTTTCCCCGTTCTGGCTGGTTGGTTCCTGGTTCATCGTTGAAATCGCCGAAATGCTGATTTCACCAATTGGACTGTCCGTAACGACTAAGCTGGCCCCGAAGGCCTTCAAGTCACAAATGATGTCAATGTGGTTCCTGGCTAACTCCGCCGGGCAAGCCGTTAACGCCCAAATCGTTAAGTACTACTCGTCAGCAACCGAAGTTCCGTACTTCTTAGCCGTTGGGTTAGTCTCGATTGTCTTTGGGATCATCCTCTTCTTCTTCATCAAGCGGATCCATGGCTTGATGGAAGGGGTCGACTAAATAACATAAAAAGCGCTCTCCAGGTGGGGGCGCTTTTTGCTTGTCTAAAAAGGCGGCAGCGCCCATAATAAAGTCGTTTAAAGGAGCGAAACGATGAAAATTGCCATTAGCAGTGATAACCACTTAGACGTTAACCGGGTGGACGTAGCCGCCACCATGGAGGCCCAGGCCGCCTGGTTGAAACAACAAGAAGTCGCCCACTATTTTTTCTTGGGGGATTTATTTAACGACTTCACCCGGACCCAGTCCTACTTTAAAGAACTAGCGGACCAACTACCGGGCGTGGGGATTCATTACCTAGCTGGTAATCACGATATGATTAAGGGGGCGAGCTTTGCAGAAATTGAAGAGAATGACGATCCGTGCTACTTTCACCGCCGCTACCTCGATTTGGGTGCTAACTGGCGGGTGGTGGGCAATAACGGTTGGTACAACTATGACTTTTCCGTTTACCACGACCAGCCCGCGGAGATCGCCAAGTGGAAGCGGGTTTACTGGCTGGATTCAACAATCGACCAACCAATCAGTGACCAAGCACGCGAGAATTTGGTGCTAGGGCAAGTCGCCAGTCAACTTACGGCAGCCAAGCGGGTCGGCAAACGGGTTCTCTTTTTAACCCACTTTGCCCCCCGCCACCAGGCTCTGATGGTTAGGCCAACCAAGGTCAAGGGACCGCGAATGGAGCGCTCCTTTCAAATGATTCGGGCCCTGATGGGGGCTGATCAGTTGGGCGACTTACTCGAAGCGAGCGGGGTGGTACAAACGGCTTATTACGGCCACCTCCACGGCCTGCATCCGACCTTTCCCCACGGCGGGGTGACCTACGTCAACCCCGCGGTCGGCGTCAACAAGAAGCGGATGAACGAGTGGCAACGGCCGACATTTATGGAACAATGGGCCTGGCGAACTAAAATTGTCGATCTGGACAAAAAAGTTTGAAAAAGGTCTTGCAATTATCCGGAAGGTTCGGTAATATAATATTCGTTGATTGTTACCAAACAGTCATGACCTTTTCGGAGGAGTAGCGAAGTCTGGTTAAACGCGACGGTCTGTAAAACCGTTCCTTTTGGTTCGGTGGTTCGAATCCACTCTCCTCCACTTTATTATAGGGATATAGTTAAACGGTATAACTACGGTCTCCAAAACCGTCATTGTGGGTTCGATTCCTACTATCCCTGCTCAACTGAATATTTTGGCGGTATTGGTGAAGTTTGGTTAACACATCGGTTTGTGGGTCCGACATGCGTGGGTTCGAATCCCACATACCGCCCTTCTGATTAGACGGGGTAATGCCCGTCTAATTGTATGAATTGAATAGTAGATGCTCAATGGTGGTATAGCCAAGTGGTAAGGCACAGGTCTGCAAAACCTTCATCACCGGTTCGAATCCGGTTACCACCTTTGTTATCTTGCCTCTGTGGCGGAATTGGCAGACGCGCTGGACTCAAAATCCAGTTCCCGTTTGGGAGTGTGGGTTCGACCCCCACCGGAGGCATTCCATGGCTTATTGCCTTTAAGCATCTCGTGTAATATTCAGTTCCAAGGCGTCCTTCGGGGCGTCTTTTTTTGTGTCCTCAAAACCTAAAAATCCTGTCAACGAATTACCCCAATGGTAATCCAGCAACAGGATTTAGCGGGACGTCGTTATTGCCAGTGGTGACGAGCAATTGCGGCCAGGGACGTTGTTAGCTCAGTAACGCTAGCGTTGATGTTGCCCTTTTGCCAGTCAGTAAGAATGGTCAGTACCCCCGCTAGGTTGTAATTAATTTCCAGTTGGGTTGCTAAATCGTTTTGTCCCCCAAAATCAGCGACCTCGCTGAGGGTGACGGTGGTTTGAAAGGCGTGCGTTATTTCGGCCAGCGCCCGGGATTGGTTGTAGGCTTCGTGCATTAGGGCCTGAAGCTCCTGGTTGGTGGTTAGGTAGTTGATAATGGATGAAAACAAGGGGACAAAGTCATGCTTATCAAAGGCGGTTAGATAATGCCTTTTAAAGAGGGCCAGTAACGTATCGACGTGAGCAGCCAACTCCTGGTCGTAGAGGTCAAAGACATCGTGGTAATGGCCCCCGCCCCAGGTCAGCTTCCCGGGTGATTTCAGCCACCGTCAGGCGAAAGAGTGGTTTTTGGACGATGAGGCGGTAAAAGGCCTCTTTAATGAGACGTTGGCTCCGGCGACTGCGACGATCAACCATGTTTTGCTCCCCTTTTTTAGCATAGATTTGCCAATCTGTCGGTTAACGAACGGTATGCCGCCCGTTACAGATGGTACTTAGGTGCTTTTACTGTAAACTATTATTGTTCGTTAAACAACATATGTTCATTAAAGGGAGGAAGAGAAAGTAGGATACGCACTATTAAGCCTGGCGATCGGATTTGAGATTTTAGGAACGAACCTCCTAAAACTCTCCGTTGGTTTCACACGGGTAGGGATCGGTATAACTAGTTTGGCGTGCTACGGGGTTAGTTTTTCTAATGGCGTTGTCGTACCAAAAATTACCCCTAAGCGTAGCGGAGCCAATCTGGGCGGCGCTTGGAATTATAGCGGCGACGTTACTGGGGCAATTCGTGTACCACGAACGGGTGGCCCTAGCTCAGTGGTTAGGCGTCTGCTTGATAATAGTGGGGGTCCTTTTAGTAAGCTTTAACAACTCCAACTAGTAATTGGAACAACGGAGTGGTGATGAATAATCAATTAAGCACTATTTGGTGAATGAAAACGGTGTCGACGGGGATTGATGGTTATTTCGGGTTGAATTAAATTGTATATCACGGGATGAAATATACGCATTTATCGCATATCCACCGAAAAAGATCGTATTTTTATTAAAAAAGACTTGCCTCTTTGCAAGAAAGGCGGTACTATATAAAACATATTCAAGATATATACAATGATTATTCAATTGAGGAAAGAGGATCATTAATATGAAGGTTAATAAGAAATGGTTGGCGCTACTGTCGTTAGCATTCTTGGTGGTGATTGGGCTCGCCGGGTGTGGGAAGAAGAGCGACGATAGCCTGCAACAAATCAAGGACAAGAAGGTCTTGACGATGGGGACCTCCGCCGACTACGCCCCGTTTGAATTCACGATCATGAAGAACGGGAAGAAGGAATACGTCGGTTACGACATCATGGTTGCCCAAAAGATCGCTGACAGCCTCGGGGTTAAGCTCAAGGTGCAAAACATGGAATTCTCCTCCATTATTAGCGAGTTGCAAGATCACAAGGTCGACATCGCCCTGGCCGGGATGAACGTGACGCCACAACGGAAAAAGGCCGTGGACTTTTCTAAGCCGTACTACACGGAACAAGAATCCCTCCTAGTTAAGAAGGCCGACGCCGATAAGTACAACACGATCGCCGACACGAAGGGCGCTTCCTTCGGGGTTCAACAATCATCCACCCAGGAAACGATCGCTAAGACCCAAACCAAGGCGAAGCTGGTTTCCGAAAGCTTAGTCACCGGGTTAGCGACCGACCTGAAGTCCGGTAAGCTCGACGGGGTCGTCTTAGCCAAGAAGGTCGCGGAACAATACGTTGCCCAATACCCGGACACTTACGCCATCGCCAAGGTTAAGATCACGGCACCGGCATCCATGAAGGAAATTTCAATCGCCATTCCAAAGGACGAACCGAAGTTAAAGGCTGCCGTCAACAAGGAAATCACCAAGCTGCAAAAGTCCGGCGAATTAGACAAGCTCTTCAAGAAGGCACAAGAGATTCAAGAACAAAACACCAACAAGTAGTTAGTTAACAGGGGGATTGCACATGTTTGATTTTCTAGGACAATATTGGCCGCTCTTTTTAGAGGGGACCGCCCAGACGATGATCATCTCCATCATCGGGGTCATCATCGGCTTCTTGATCGGCCTCTTGATGGTCCTGATGCGGATGTCCAAGGTAAAGCCGATTTCATGGATCGCACGGGCCTACATCGCTATCGTGCGGGGAACCCCGTCTATGATCCAAGTGATGTTGATCTACTACCTGTTGGCCCGTTCCTTGCCACTACCGCAGACCCAAATTTTGGGGTCGGGACTGGACCGGATCATCCCGGGGGCGATTGCCTTAGGGCTTAACTCCGGGGCCTACACGGCCGAAATCTTCCGGTCCGGGATCATCTCCATCCCGGCCGGCCAAACCGAAGCGGGCTTGTCGTTGGGGCTAAGTCAAAAGGAAACCATGTTCTCGATTGTGCTGCCCCAAGCCCTCCGCAACGTCTTACCGGCGATGGGGAACGAATTCATCACCCTGATTAAGGAATCATCCGTCCTCTTCTACATCGGGGTGCAAGAAATCACTGCCGAAGCACTCGGGGTGGGGGGAACCTTGTACAACTTCATCCCGCCTCTGTTAGTGGCCGCCGTGATCTACTTCATCCTCACCCAGGCGATGGCCCAATTACTGGGCTGGCTGGAACGGCGGATGGGCGCTAAGTACGAATTAGGCTAACGGATAACGAAATAAGGGAGTCGTGACGAAAAGGTCACGGCTCTTTTTTGCGCTTCGGGGGTCAAAATGAAGGGGGGTTCATGGGCCAAAATAAAGCTGGGCGCCGTTTTTTTCATTATCGATCGATTAATTAAAATAGTGACGCCCCGACTTTGGAACGGTTGACTGAACCGCGAAAAGGGGGGCGACCGGGGAACGGGTAGGGGTGGAGCTCACTTTGGTCCGCTAAGTGAAACCGGGAAAAGGACTAAGTGGCCGATTGTTTGACTTTGACCACAAGATCTTGTAATTAACGATCACTCAAAAACTAGATGTTGTGTCGAACTGGGGAGCCCCGTATGATAATGATTGAACGCGAAAGGAATGATCAAGATGCAAGAAATCATTACTAACCAAACCCTGGCGCCCTTAAGCGACGTCACGGTCATCAAACGGGGTCAGACCAAGACCCCCTTTTACGGCTACAAGATTGGGATGGTCATGCGGGCCCTGGGCGCCGATGAGCAACTCACTAAAAACGTTAGCTGGTTTTTAGTCAACGCCTTTAGTGACCAGGCAACGGTCACGACCGCAGAGATTGCTAACGCGATTTGCGCCGCCTTGAACCGGGCTGGGCGCACCGACCTGGCGACCGCCTTCACCGAGCACCGCCGCCAAGACGACGCCAGCTTTGACAAGGCCACCGACCCCCAGCAAAAGCTCAACCAACTCTTTGATGAGAACTCGCGGGTCGTCCACGAAAACGTCAATAAGGACAGCAAGGTCTTCAACACCCAACGGGACCTGGAGGCCGGGGTGGTGTCCCGGGCGCTAGGGCTCAAGATGATGCCCGAAGTCGTGGCTAAGGCCCACCTGCGTGGCGACATTCACTGGCACGACCTCGACTACTCCCCGGTCACCCCGGAAACCAACTGCTGCCTGATTGATTTTGACGAGATGCTGGCCAACGGTTTCAAGATCGGCAACGCCTGGGTCGACTCGCCAAAGTCGATTCAAACCGCCACCGCCCAGATGTCACAGATCATCGCCAACGTCGCTTCCTTGCAGTACGGGGGCTGTTCGGCCAACCGGATCGACCAATTGTTGGAACCCTACGCGATGAAGAACTACCAAAAGCACCTGGCCGACGCCAAGCAGTGGGTGGCAGAAGACAAGCAAGAAGAATACGCCAAGACCAAGACTAAAAAGGACATTTACGACGCCATGCAGGCCCTGGAATACGAGATCAACACCCTCTACTCCTCCCAGGGTCAGACGCCGTTTACCACGATTAACTTTGGCCTGGGGACTTCCTGGGTGGCCCGCGAGATCCAAAGGGCGATCTTACAAATCCGGATTAAGGGCTTGGGCAAGGAACACCGGACGGCGATCTTCCCGAAGTTGACCTTCACCGTCAAGCGCGGCCTCAACCTGAACCCGACTGACCCCAACTACGACATTAAGCAACTGGCCCTGGAGTGTTCGACCAAGCGGATGTACCCGGACCTGTTGATGTACGACAAGATCAAGGAGTTGACCGGCTCCTTTAAGACCCCGATGGGCTGCCGCTCCTTTTTGCAGGGCTGGGAAGACGAAAACGGCAAGGAGGTCAACTCCGGCCGGATGAACCTGGGGGTCGTGACGGTCAACCTGCCGCGGATCGCCCTGGAAGCCCGTGGCAACCGGGAGCTGTTCTGGCAGATCTTTGACGAAAAGATGCGCCTGGCCAAGCTCACCCTTGATTACCGAATCGAGCGGACCAAGCAAGCCAAGCCGGAAAACGCGCCGTTACTGTACATGTACGGGGCCTTTGGTAAGCGCTTGAAGCGGACCGATTCGGTCGATGAGGTCTTCAAGAACTCCCGGGCGACCGTTTCGCTGGGCTACATCGGATTATACGAGGTCGGGGCGACCTTCTTTGGCCCGAAGTGGGAAGATAGCCCAGCGGCCCACGACTTTGTCTTAGAGATCGCCAAGCGGATGCACGACCTGTGTGCCGACTGGGAAAAAGAGGAGGGCTACCACTTTAGCCTCTACTCGACCCCGGCCGAATCTTTGACCGACACCTTCTGCCAAGACGACCTCAAGCGCTTTGGCAAGGTCGAGGACGTCACCGACAAGGAATACTACACCAACTCTTTCCACTATGACGTCCGCAAGCACCCGACCCCGTTT
>ERZ773021.592-NODE-592-length-15093-cov-3.6038_pt1 | contig 15093 bp, 12 predicted proteins | sample MGYA00511668_ERZ773021 | MGnify/ENA primary metagenome ERZ773021 (study PRJEB29015, sample SAMEA2737961) | human oral metagenome | biome: human oral; feature: human-associated habitat; material: dental | place: China | collected 2032 ... | reverse complement strand
ACCTTCACAATATGGAGGTAGAAGTAGATGTAAATGAGAATGATATCGTGAAGATAAGCGTGGGCGACTCAGTGAATGTAGAAGTCGATGCTTACCTCAAGCGCGTGTTCAAAGGTAGGGTTACCAATATTGCGAACACCGCCAACACTACCACCAGTGTAGACCAAGTAACGAACTTCAAAGTAAAAATACATATAGAAGAAACTTCTTACAAAGACCTTTTAGAAGGCAAGCCCGCGGGCTATTCTCCTTTCCGCCCAGGAATGACTGCTACTGTTGATATACTCACTAAAACCAAAAAAGATATAGTAGCAGTGCCTATCAGTGCTATTATTGTAAAGAAAAAATCGGAAATCGACCCTAAAACACCTAAAGAAGACGCTGATAAAAAACAAGAAGCGGTATTCGTGTTCAAAAATGGTAAAGCCGAACTTCGCGCTGTAAATACAGGCATTCAGGACAATGTGCATATCGAAATCCTTTCTGGTGTCGCCAAAGACGAAACTATCATCACAGGACCTTATAACGTTGTGAGTAAAAGTTTAAAAAATGGAGATGCCGTTCAACTAACAAATAACAAATAACAGTTAATACTATGAAAAAGTTTATTTTATTATTAGGTGTATTAGCCTTAGGATTTACTTCGTGTTCTAAGAAAAGTGAGAACTTAAAAGTAATCCCTAAAGATGCTATGGTAGTCGTTTCATTCGACTTGCAATCGCTTTACAAAAAAGCCGATGTAGAGGAATTACAACAGCTCAAGAGTTTCCAAAAATTCAAAGAGAAAATTAGCAACGACAACAAGGAAATGGGTAAAATTTTTAATGAAATTCTAAAAGACCCTAAGTCTTCAGGAGTTAACTTTAAAAAGAACGCTTTCTTTTTTGTATGCGACAGTAAAAAATACGGAGGTGATAGCCGCAACCCTTATATAGGTGTAACTGCAGTACTAAGCGATGACGCTAAATTTAAAGACTTGCTAAACAGAGTCTCTCAAGCTACAGAGTCTCAGTTGGACATCAAAAAAGAAGGTGCTTTAAACATCGTTCGTTTAGATGGAGGTTCATACCTCAGCTGGGATAACAAAAAAATGCTCTTCCTTACTAGAGATAAATATGAAACTACAGAAGTTGATGTAGTGCTTAAAAAGCTATATAAACAAAGTAAATCAGAGCAAATTACTGATATCAAAGGTTTTTCTGATTTCTTAGACGGACAGAAGGATATCAACGTATGGTTGAATCTTGGAAGCTTTATGCAAGACGATAGTATGTTCCTCAATGGAATGGTAGCTTCTTTATACAGAAGTCTTTTCAATATGCAAAAAGACTCTTATTTCTATGGCTTTATAGATTTTGGTAAAGATGATATCAAGCTCACTACTTATAGTATTTACAACAAAGAGACAGCTAAACTCTTAAAAAAATACGACTTGTACGATATCTCGTTTGATAAAGATATCTTGAAAAACTTCCCTGAAAAATTACCTATAGCCATAGGAGGCGCTGTAAATGTGAAAAACTACTACGAGTTTTTAAAAGCCCAATTTGGCAAAGAACTCAATGAGGACGACCTCGTGAAACTCCTCAGCACTCAGGGGCTTACTAAGGATAACGTGCTCAACTTCTTTGGTGGTAGCTTTGTGTTAGCTATTGAAGGTTTTGAAAATCAAAAATATATCAGCTATGATTTAGTAGAAGATGAGCAAAGTGAAGATGGCTATGAATACAAAGAAGTAGAAAAAGAGAGAATGTTTCCTATTTTTGGACTCTCATTCAATATAGGCGACAAAACACTCCTCGACAAAGTGATAACACTTGCTAGTTTAGCGTTAGAGAATGGTTATTACAAACTCCCTCTCAAAAAAGACCTCACGTTTTATTTTGCTTATAACAATAAGGCTTTCTACGGTAGTAATTCTCCTAAAGGTGTAGAAACATTCCTAAAAGGTGGTGTGAGCAACAACGCAGTGAAGTCCGATTTTGGCAAACACGTGAGCAAAGATCTCACCTATCTCTATATGAGTTTAGAACCTAAGGATTATCCACAAGAGTATGTTGATATAATTAGAGAAAAAAACAGCCGTGAAGGCAGTTTAGCTTTCGATTTATTTACCCAATATTCCACCAATATAGAGTGCAAACGCATCGACAACTCTTCAGCTGAAATTATTTATCACCTTAAAGGGATTGAAAAGAACAGTTTGAATACTTTCTTCAAGTCGATAGACAAAGTAATAAACTATGAAAATTAAGCTACAACATTTAAAACCCACCTATATGTCGGGCGACGAAATACCGTCGTCCGATATCTATTTACAGCCAGAAGTAACTTTTGAACAAGGGCAGTGTTACCTCATCAGGGCTCAATCGGGGCAAGGCAAAACCTCACTTTTGAATTTCATCTATGGTGCGAGTTTTAGTTACGATGGCAAAATTACTTACAACGAGGTGTTTAACAAAAAAGAAGTTCTTCGCTATCGCATTGATAAACTGAGTTATGTATATCAGGATTTAAGGCTCTTCCCTACCCTCACCGCTTTTGAGAATATCATCTTGAAAAACAAACTCACTCACTACAAAACTGAAGACCAAATAAACAGCCTCATAGAGCGTGTAGGGCTCTCCCACAAACGCGACACTTTGGTACAAACACTTTCTTTAGGGCAACGCCAGCGCATCGCCCTTTTGCGCGCCTTGTGTCAGCCTTTTGAGTTGCTGTTGTTAGATGAGCCTTTTAGTCATTTAGACGATAGCAATACCGCTATTCTAAGAGAAATTATAGAGGAAGAACTACAAGCCCGCAACGCCAGCCTACTCCTCACTTCTTTGGAAGACAACAACTTTTTCCACTATAACAAAAAACTCAATTTAGGTTTTAGAAATTAAATACATTAATTGTTATTCTGTTAATTGCTAATTGTTAATTGTTAATTGTTAATTGTTAATTGTTAATTGTTAATTGTTAATTGTTAATTGTAAAAAATGTTATACAAACTACAAAAAAACACACTTGTTAAATCACAAGTCATAGGTTATGCCCTCACACTTTGTATAGGAGTGTGTATACTGCTCACCGTCTGTCAGTTATATTTTGATGTAAAGCCGTTATTACAGCATCAAACCGATGTATTTGCAAGTAAATACGCAGTAGTGAGCAAAAATATTTCCATTTTCAAAACTCTTGATAAAGAAGGTATTTACTTCGATAAAAACGAGATGGAAAAACTCAAACAAGAGCCGTTTGTAAAGAGTGTTTCACACTTCACCCCAGCCTCCTTCAAAATAGGTGCTTATACTGATAAAAATGACAATATTCCCCTCTTCTACACCGACCTCTTTTTTGAAAGTATCCCCGATAAATACCTCGATGTTCAACCCGATGATTGGCAATGGACTGAAGGCAGTAGGTTTGTGCCTGTTATCATCCCCGAAAGCTATCTAAACCTCTATAACTTTGGCTTTGCCGAAAGCCAAGGGTTACCCGTATTTTCCAAGAATACCATTTCGCAAGTGCGTTTCAATTTAGAAGTGAGCGGCAATGGTAAAAACGACAACTACGCCAGCAGAATTGTAGGCTTTTCTAACAAAATCAACTCTATATTGGTACCCCAAAGTTTTTTAGATTGGGCAAACAAAAAGTATGGCAAAACCGAAGTGAGCAACACCAGCCGATTGTTAGTAGAGTTTGAAAACCCCTCCGATGAACGCGTGTTGCAATATTTTAACTCTCACAATCTCTCTATTAATAAAGACGAATTAGAACTCAGCAAAATGAGTTTCTTTTTCCATTCTGCTTTGCTCTTTGTTGTAAGCATCTCACTGATTATCATAGTACTATCGGTTGCTTTCATCTTGCTCAGCGTAAATCTAATCATTCAAAAACACAAAGAACAAATAGTAAATCTATATTATATAGGCTACCAACCCCATCAAATTGCGCGATTCTATCAATGGGTCATCAGCATAGTTACAATAATAGCCGTTGCAGGAGCAATAACACTCAGTCTATACATACGCAAACTCTATACTGAAAAACTCAACACCCTTTTTGAGTTCAATAGCGAACAAAGCATACTATTTATAGCCGCCATCACAATTTTATTAATATTAGGGGTATTATACAACCTTTTAGTACTGCGAAATATCCAAAAAACTGTAAAACTATAAACAGGAATTACACACTTATTACACACTTTAATTGTGTAATTATACGCTTTTCAACAAAGTATCAACATAGTTATTAACAGATTATCAACATTATATTTCATTGAAATAAAAGCAATTAACGAGTTTATAAACATACTTTTCAAGTTTGGCACGATATTTTCAATGTAAAAAGCGTAAGTGAATAGAAGAAATCACTTATGATGCATACATAATTAAATAATGAATGATTTGTTCATAAGTACAAAAATTGGTTAAAAATTAAATTACTGAGAAAAATTGCTAAAAGAAACATTGTTAGATAAGAATCATTAAAACAAGATTATTGCAAAAAAATTAAATTTCATTTCATTTTACTAAAATCGTTGGGAAACGACATCTTTTTAAGAAACATTGCTAAAATTTTAATTGTTAAACAAAATCATTTATTGAACTATTGTAAAAAAATAGTCTTTTAAACTGCCGAAGAGATTTTGCCAGTTTAAAAATACTAACAAATTTGGGAGTTAGTAGTAGTATTTATATTATATGCATTGGAAAAGACTTCCTGAAAGGGAAGTCTTTTTTTTGACTAATAACACAATTATTCGAAAAAAGTTTGTACATTTGCACGCTTTTTGTGTAGTATTTAAAAATAGAGAAAAAGCAAATATTAATTTTTATATATTTAAAAATATACGAATATGAAGAATCCTATTCTTTTAGTAGAAGATGACGTAGTATTCTCCAAGATGCTAAGTCGATTCTTGGAACGCAATGGATATGATGTAATAGGGTGTTATACATTAGAAGAAGCACAAAAAAACCTAAACGCATCACTAAGTATGGTTTTCACCGATTTGAGACTTCCTGATGGAGATGGCATCAACTTTTTGAAAGCAGTAAAAGAAAACTTCCCTAATCTTCCCGTAGTGGTAATGACCAGCTACGCCGAAGTTTCTACTGCGGTAGAAGCGATGAAATTAGGCGCTTTCGATTATATTTCTAAGCCCTTCCAGCAAGAAGATGTGCTCAACGTTATCAAAAACGCCCAAAGCAGCACCCGCACCGCACAACAAGACGTCTCTGTAGCGAAAAAAACTACTACCTCATCAGCTGCCGATAACAGCGCTCCTGCCAAGGTGACTAAAGCCCCTGAAACTGACGCTAACAATCCTTATATCGAAGGTATTAGCCCTGCCTCTAAACGCTTGAGCAAGTTCATCAACTTGGTAGCCCCTACCGATATGTCCGTACTTATTATGGGAGAAAGCGGTACAGGTAAAGAGGTAGTAGCCAAATCTATCCACCTTAAAAGCGAACGCCGAAATAAACCTTTTATTGCGGTAGATTGTGGTGCTATCCCTAAAGAAATCGCTTCAAGTGAGTTCTTTGGTCACGTAAAAGGTTCGTTTACAGGTGCTATCAGTGATAAAAAAGGACATTTTGAAGAAGCTAATGGCGGTACCATCTTCCTCGACGAAGTAGGTAACCTCAGCTACGAGAACCAAATACAATTGTTGCGCGCACTCCAAGAACGCCGTATCAAACCTATCGGTAGCTCTAAAGAAATTGATGTTGATATTCGTGTATTAGCAGCTACTAACGAAGATTTGCTCGCTGCTGTAAACAAAGGTGAGTTTCGCGAAGACCTCTATCACCGTTTGAATGAATTTTCTATAAAAGTACCTTCTCTCAACGAACGCAAAGACGATTTGATGATATTTGCTTCACATTTCTTGGAAAAAGCCAATGAAAAACTACACAAGAACGTACAAGGATTTACTGAAAAAGCAGTACAAAAAATGCTTCTATACACTTGGAGTGGGAACTTGCGTGAGTTATCAAACACCGTGAAACGTGCTGCCCTACTCACTCAAGGTGATTACATCACCGAAAACGAATTACCTGAACCAGTGATTATAGAAACACGCCATTTTCCTACCGAACGCTTTTCTTTCTCTACCAAAGAAAATGAACGTGAGCTTATCATTGGGGCTTTACACGAAACCCATAACAACAAAACAGAAGCAGCTAAATTATTAGGCTTTACACGTAAAACTCTTTACAACAAACTCAAAGCCTACAATATCGATGAATTTTAGATAGATAAGAGGTAAGAGTTAAGAAGTAAAACTTACTCTTACCTTTTATTTCTTATTCTTTTAACCTAATAAAATATGAGAACAGCAAAAAAACAAGAAGTAGTAGTAACGCGAAGAACACATAATGCTACTCAAGTAACTATAAAAAATCCAAATCAGAAACTTCTTAGTTTTATAGAAAAATTAGCTGAAAGATCTAAAAAACTAAAAGAGGATATAATGCAAATGGATTTTAAGAAATACAAAAGAATCTAGTTTTGAACTTGAATATTAACATACCTTTTGAGAGTGAAAAAGGGAACCAGTATGCTTTAGTATTTTCTGTTTATGAACCTCTTTCTGATATTTCTATTCCAGTAGTTGAGGTAAGTTTAGCTTTGAAAAAGCAAGTAACTTCCACTAACTCACTGAAAGTTTTCAATTATATCATCAAAGAAATAGAAGAATATCTTTCAAAAAGAGAGGTCATTTTATACTATTATTGTGATAACGCAGAAATATATTACAGAAATAGTAAGAAACGATTCTTATCTCCCCAACATTTTAGAAGTGAACTCTTTTATACACTTTTTATCAAAGCTAATCCTAAAGATTTATTGATAAAAACTTCTGAAATCATCAATGAAACAGTAGGAAATCACTATATTAATTTTATTTATAAACCTAAACATCAACATTATATTGATATTCTTAGCAAAGAAATAGAAGAATACCAAAAATGAAAAAAACTTATATTTTTATATCTTTATTTATTGTATCTTTCTTTACTTCAGTAGCTCAATCTCCGCTGCGCTCTCCCGATGCTCAAGCCCAAGAAAAATGGGTAAACGATACTTACAACCAGATGTCTCTCGACGAAAAAATAGGGCAACTCTTTATGGTATCGGTCTACTCAAGCCATATAGGCACTAAAAGGGCTGAAGAAATTAAAGACTTCATCAAAAAATACTATATCGGTGGGATTATCTTCTCTAAAGGAGGACCTAAACGTCAGGTTAAACTCACCAACGAGTACCAATCTCTCTCTAAAATACCTCTTTTTATGGCTATGGATGCCGAGTGGGGACTCGCTATGCGCTTGGACTCCACTTATGCCTATCCGTGGAATATGACCCTCGGTGCTATTAAAAACAATGCACTCATTGAGCGCACAGGCAAACGCATCGGGATGCACTGTAAACAATTAGGTATGCAGTTCAACTTCGCACCCGATATTGATATCAACACTAACCCCGATAACCCTATTATAGGCAATCGCTCTTTTGGAGAGGATAAACTAAACGTTGCCCAAAAAGGACTTGCTTTTACCCGCGGAATGCAATCAGTGGGGGTATTGGGCAGCGCCAAACACTTCCCTGGCCACGGCGATACTTCCAAAGATTCACACAAAACCCTTCCTACTATCTCATTTACAGCCAATCGATTAGATGAGATGGAACTCTATCCGTTTAGAGCTCTCACCAAAGAAGTAGCTAGTGTGATGATAGGTCACCTAAACGTTCCTGCATTAGAACCTAAAGCTGGCTTACCTTCTTCACTTTCTTCAGTTATCATCACCGATTTGCTCAAAAAGAAAATGGGTTATGAAGGCTTGATTTTCACCGATGCATTAGGTATGAAAGGCGTATCAGAATATCTGCCTGTAGGCGAAGTGGAAGTAGAAGCCTTTTTGGCTGGAAACGACATTTTGCTAATGCCTGCTAATGTAGCCAAAGGTTTTGAAGCAATGAAAAAAGCCTACCAAAACAAACGTATCAGCGAGGAGCGTTTGGCACACTCAGTAAAAAAAATACTGATGGCTAAATACAAAGTAGGACTCACTTCTTTCTCTCCTTTAGACGAAACAAAAATCAATGAGGGCTTGCACACCCTCGAAGATGATTTGCTCACCGAAGAACTCTTTGAAAATGCTCTTACTGTAGGACAAAACAAGGAAAACATTCTCCCCCTAAAAGACCTTGACAAACGCAAAATTGCCTACGTGAAATTTGGCAACGACAGCGGTTGGGCATTCTATTCTTCCTTGCGCAAATACGCCGAAGTAACCCTTATAGAACCTCAAAACGAAACCCAACTTTACAATGCGATAGAGAATTTCGAAACAATTATCATCGGGTTACATAAACCTGATAAAACTCCTTGGGATGCTTATAAATTTAGTGATAACGAACTGAAATGGTTAGAGTATATCGCCAAAAAGAAGAAAGTGATACTAACCGTTTTCACTCGTCCGTATGCAATGCTCAACGTAAAGAATATCGCACATATCAAAGCGATAGTATTTGCTTACCAAAACCACAAAGTAGCTCAAGAAAAAGCCGCTCAACTTATCTTTGGTGCTATCGACGGCAAAGGTGTATTGCCTGTAACTGCTCACCCCGAATTGCCTGTAGGCACTTCTATCAGCACCCAAAAAATAGGACGATTGGCTTTCGGATTACCCGAAAGTGTAGGGCTCAATTCGGCTAAACTCAAAGAAATTGATAGTATTGCCTTAGATGCTATCAACCAAAAAATGACCCCTGGCATCCAAATATTAGTCGCCAAAAAGGGCAAAACAGTATACCGAAAGAATTTTGGCACTTTAGATTATAATCCTGCCAATAGAGTTACCGATAACACTATCTACGACCTTGCTTCACTCACCAAAATATTGGCGACTCTCCCCGAATTGATGCGTCTATACACCAAAGGTGATTTCAAACCAGTAGATACTTTTGAAGATTTGCTACCTAAACTCAAGCACACTAACAAAGCGGGAATGACGATGAAAGATGTGCTCTCTCACTACGCTCAATTTCAGGCGTGGATTCCTTTTTTTAAAAGAACCTTAGACTCTGTACAAAAGCCAAGTACTGCATTTTATAGCAGTGTGAAAAGCGATGAATTCCCCACCGAAGTAGCCAAAGATATGTATCTCATAGAAGGATATACTGATACTATTTACAAACGTATAGACGAGAGTGAACTCATCAAAGATAAAAAGTACTTGTACAGTGATTTACCGTATTACTACTTCAAAAAATTTATAGAGAAGAAAGAAAAAAAGCCCTTACAAGAGTTGGTGCAAAAACATTTCTACAGAGGTTTAGGGGCTTACCAACTCACTTATTTGCCTCTACATAAGTTCTCTCCTGTAAATATTGCCCCTTCTGAAGATGAAAAAGGATTTCGCAACCAAGTGCTTCGCGGTTATGTACACGACCAAGGTGCTGCGATGTTAGGAGGTGTAGGCGGGCACGCGGGGCTTTTTGGCACTGCCGACGATGTAGCCAAAATGATGCAAATGTATCTCCAAAAAGGTTATTACGGAGGTACGTGGTTTCTGCAACCTCAAGCGGTCGCCCTTTTCAACACTTGTAACTACTGCGGCGAAGGCAACCGCCGTGGTTTAGGGTTTGATAAACCTCAATTAGGTCGCTCAGGACCTACTTGCGGCTGTGTACCTATGGACAGTTTTGGGCATACTGGATTTACGGGTACTTTCGCTTGGGCTGACCCTACTAATGAAATTTTAATTGTTTTTCTCTCTAACCGCACCTACCCTTCTTCAAATAATAAATTACTGATTAACAAATTAGTGCGACAAAAAATACAAAGTGTAGTATATCAAGCTATCATTTCACAATAAAAATTAAACAAAAAGATTTGGCATATAATAGAAAGTTTTAGTATATTTGCCTCATTAATCTTTTAAAATAAAATTTATTGTATGGAACCTTGGATTATTGCCATTTTCATTATTGGCTATCTTTGCATTACTACAGAACACCAAATAAAGGTGGACAAAACTATTTCGGCTTTAGCTATGGCTGTTATCTGTTGGACGCTCTTAAAAGTTTCTAACATTGATGTAATGGAAGTTATGAACGGTGTATTAGTACCGGCTAACCCTGCCGATAATGCTACTGCTATCGACAAAGCTTTACAACATCACTTAGCTGAAACAGCTGAAATTCTCTTCTTCTTAATCGGTGCGATGACCATCGTAGAAATCATCGATATGCATCGAGGGTTTGAAATCATCAAACGATTGATTCGTACCCAAAGTAAGGTAAAACTCTTATGGATTATAGGAATTATCGGTTTCTTCCTCTCTGCAATTATTGATAACCTTACTACAACTATTATCCTTATCACCATTCTGCGCAAGCTCATACCAGACCAAAAAGAACGTATATGGTATGCTTCTCTCATTGTAATTGCTGCCAATGCAGGAGGTGCTTGGTCACCTATCGGCGACGTAACTACTACTATGCTTTGGGTGAAAGGCAAAGTAACTGCTGCTAAATTAGTAGAGTACGTATTTATTCCTTCTGTTGTATGTTTGGTTGTACCTTTGCTCATTGCATCATTTTTACCAGTGTTCAAAGGAAAAATTGATACTTCTAACAGTGAAGAAGGTATTACTTACAAAAGCAGTATGCCCGTGCTTTCTATAGGATTTATAGCTATTATTTTTGTTCCTATTTTCAAATCAATCACTCATTTGCCTCCTTATATAGGAATGCTCTTTGCTTTGGCTACAATGTGGTTTATTTCTGAAAAATTGAAACCTATCAGCGAACTTTCGCCTACTGATAAGGATAAATTCAGTATTCACCGTGCGATGAGTCGTATTGAGTTTTCAAGTATTTTGTTCTTCTTAGGTATTTTATTAGCAGTAGCATCATTGCAAACAATTGGTACACTTTTCAATTTTGCACAAACATTGAATCAAACTATTCCAAGCACAAACGTAGTAATTTTGCTCTTAGGTTTTGCCTCGGCTATTATAGACAACGTACCATTGGTAGCAGCCAGTATGGGTATGTTCCAACAGGAAATAGACCACGGTATTTGGCACTTCATCGCTTATGCGGCAGGTACTGGTGGTAGCTTGCTTATCATCGGATCGGCAGCGGGAGTTGTAGCTATGGGTATGGAGAAGATTAGTTTCTTCTGGTACGTAAAAAATATCTTGTGGATAGCCCTCTTAGGATTCGTTTTAGGATACCTCACTTTGGTAAGTTTTGAAGCGCTACACTTCTTTGGATAATTAACAAGTAACAGATAAAATAATAAAGCCAGCTTTTAGCTGGCTTTATTATTTTATCCTACTGAAACTAATTCGACATCAAAGATGAGAGGCGCATTAGGAGGGATAACACCACCAGCACCTCGGCTGCCATAAGCAAGCTCTGAAGGGATAACCAAGCGGGCTTTGTCACCTTCGCTGAGGAGCAAAATTCCTTCGTCCCAACCTTCAATCACTTGCCCTACCCCTACGGTAAATTGCAAAGGTTCTCTACGGCGATGAGAGCTATCGAACACAGATTTATCTAACAACATACCGGTATAGTGCACCGCTACTTTTTGTCCGGCTACTGCTTTTTTACCATTGCCTTTATGGGTAATTTGGTAGTACAAACCACTGTCGGTTTTATCAAAACCTACTACTTCTTTAGCTAAAGCCTCTTCGGCTTTGCGTTTTTCTTCGGCTAAACGAGCTGCTTTTGCTGTTTTGAAATCTTCAAAAGCCTTGAGAGCGTCCCATTTTTCAGCTTCCGCTCCTACTCTTAGGATTTCTACTTTTTCAATTTTATCACCTTGTGCAATTGCATCTACCACTTCTTGACCTTCTACTACTTCACCAAAAACAGTGTGCTTATTGTCCAACCAAGGTGTTGCTAAATGCGTGATAAAAAACTGACTTCCATTAGTGCCAGGACCTGCATTTGCCATAGAAATGACCCCTGCTTTGTTGTGTTTCAATTCAGGGTGGAACTCATCATCAAAACGATAACCAGGGTCACCAGTACCTGTGCCTAACGGACAACCACCTTGTATCATAAAATTGGGAATCACACGATGAAAGGTGAGTCCGTTGTAATAAGGAGTGCCTAATGGTTTTTGTGAATTTTCCATTTTTCCTTCGGCAAGAGCTACGAAATTACCTACTGTAGCAGGAGTTTTGTCGTAAGTAAGACGCAATAAAATAACGCCTTTATTAGTAGTTATTTTAGCATAAATTCCGTTTTCCATTTTTATTTATTTGTTAATTATTAATTGAATTGGTTTAGCGCTTCCAAGATAATATCACAACCTTCTTTGATTTCTTCATCGGTGAGGGTAAGTGGAGGAGAAAGTCGTACAGCGCGGTGTTCAAACAAAAGCCAATAGACTATCAATCCTTTATCTTGACAGTAATTCACCACAAAATCGGCGATTTCGGCAGTTTTCACAATGACTGCCAACATCAATCCACGACCATTGATACTTTCGATAAGCGGATGTTGCAAATACTTGCGGAAGAGTTTTTCTTTCTCCAAAGTTTGAGCCATCAGGTCGGTAGTGAGGAGCTGGTTGAGGGTTGCCAGCGAGGCAGCTGCTATCACGGGATTACCCCCAAAAGTGGTGATATGTCCCATTTTAGGACTATTTGCCAACAACTGCATACGCTCATACGACGACACAAATGCTCCTACTGGCATACCGCTTGCCATACCCTTGCCTATTGCAATGATATCGGGAGTAAAGCCATAATTTTGGAAGCCAAAGAGCTTGCCAGTACGCCCGAAACCAGGTTGTATTTCATCGATGATGAGCAAAGCACCTACTTCTTCACAACGGCGTTTTACCTTGATGAGATAGTCGTTTTGGGGTTCGATAAACCCAGCTCCCCCTTGGATACTTTCCAAGACTACCCCTGCGGTGCGTTCGGTGATTTTGAGGATATCGGCTTCGTTGTTGAACTCTATAAAATCTACATCTGGAATCAGCGGACGATAAGCGCGTTTGCGTTCTTCATAGCCCATTAAGCTCATCGAGCCTTGTGTATTGCCGTGATAAGCATTTTTGGCAGCGATAAGTTGGGTGCGCCCTGTAGCACGTTTGGCTAATTTTACTGAGCCCTCAATAGCTTCCGTACCGGAGTTTACCAAATAGGTGGTATTGAGTTCAGGTGGCAACTGCTCTGCAAGGAGTTTGCAGAAGTCTACCGCAGGCTTTTGTACGTACTCGCCGTATACCATTACGTGCATATAGGTAGCGCACTGTTCTTGGATAGCCTTCACTACCGCAGGGTGGCAATGCCCTAAAGTGCAAGCTGATACCCCTGCTACAAAATCTAAATAACGCTTGCCATCGGTAGTGTAGATATAGCTACCTTCAGCGCGTTCCACCTCCAAGAGTCGTGGATAAGGTGAGGTGGGAGCTTGATATTTTAAAAAATCTTGTTGTTGATTCATTATTTTTCTTCTTTAATGACCTTAATCATTGAGTTTGTTTCTATTTGGTTAGTAGCATTACCTTTGTAATAAAGTTCAAAAATACCGCTTGGTTTTCCTTGTATAGTACCATCAATTCTCAATTTTGCTTTTAGTATTGATGAGTTGTCAAAAGTAGCATCTTGTATTTTCAAATCGTATGCTTCTATATCAGCTATTCCGTTTGATACAAAAGTGGCATTTTCAGTTTTTCCACTAATAGCTAAACCACTAAGAGAGCCTGCCTCGAAAGTAAGGTTTTTGCAGTTAAGTTTTAAATCTCCTTTTCGGCAGCTACTTATTTTAAGGTCTAACTCCTGAATGTTTAAATCTAAATTGAGCTCTGAAACATAATCGAGTTTTATTTTGTATGAAGCGAGTTTTATAGGTTTGTCAGAAGAGAGTTTGCCCATTTTCATTTGTAACTCTTCAGTTCCTTTTACAGGTATTTTAACTGTAATACCCCCTGTTTGCACCATATTTACCCCTTTAGGCAGTTTTAAAGCTACTTTTAAAGTACCCTCTTCTACTGTTGTTTTGATAATGGGGTGAATAGCATTATCGGCATCAATGTAGATATGGTCGTTCTTTTCATTTGTCCATAGCTAAGGGTAGCAGTTAGTAATAGAGTGTAAAGTAATATGTTTTTCATATTTGTAATATTTTTTAAAAGTTATTTGGCTATGGGGTGGTCGGCAGGGGCATTATTACAGTCTTTCACACATTCTCCTTTTTGGTTTATATAGAACCATTTGTTATTTAGCTCTACTTCTGCTAATCCTTCTGAAAATCCTCCTGCATAATCATACTTTATAGGAATCACTTCTTTGCCTGTTTTATCTATAAAGCCATATTTATCATTCAATTTTACTTTAGCTAATCCTTCTGAAGGACTTTCAGCATCATCATACTTTATAGGAATCACTTCTTTACCTGTTTTATCTATAAAACCCCATTTGTTATTTAGACTTACGGCTGCTAATCCTTCTGAAAATCCTCCTGCATCATCATACTTTATAGGAATCACTTCTTTACCTGTTTTATCTATAAAACCCCATTTGTTATTTAGCCTAACGTTTGCTAATCCTTCTGAAAAACCCCAAGCATTATCATACTTTATAGGAATCACTTCTTTACCTGTTTTATCTATAAAACCATATTTTTTATCCAATCTTACCATTGCTAATCCTTCATAATATTTACCTTTCCAAGCGTACTTCTTTGTTTGTTGCACAGGCTGGGCAGACGGCTCTTTTTTTACCTTTTCTTCAGGTAGCAGACCTTGCGCATAGGTTAGGGTAGCAGTTAGTAATAGAGTGTAAAGTAATATATTTTTCATGTTTGTAATATTTTTAAAAATTATTTGGCTATGGGGTGTCCTGCTGGGGCTTCATCACAAAACTCTGCACACTCACCTTTCTTGTTTATTTCAAACCATCTATCAAGTTTAGTGGGGCGAACTAAAGCTACTCCTCCTGAGAAACTTTTTGCATCAAAATATCTTGTAGGAATAACCTCTCTCCCTATTTTATCAATAAACGTGTTTAAACTTTTTTGAGGAACTTGGAGATAAACCCTAATAAAAGCATTCCAATC
>ERZ773021.588-NODE-588-length-15144-cov-2.97197_pt1 | contig 15144 bp, 5 predicted proteins | sample MGYA00511668_ERZ773021 | MGnify/ENA primary metagenome ERZ773021 (study PRJEB29015, sample SAMEA2737961) | human oral metagenome | biome: human oral; feature: human-associated habitat; material: dental | place: China | collected 2032 ... | reverse complement strand
ACCGTTTTTGATGCCACGAACCCTATAACTGTAGTAATTAATATCGATAGGATAGTTCCTACTATGAAGATTTTAGAAATACCATTTACCTCTTGATAAACACTTTCTATATCAGCCATAAGCGAGATTACACCAATAACCTCATTATCCTTTTTAACAGGACTCACATAGATCCACACACGCTTATTACTATCAGCATTATTTTGAATCTGTTTGGTACTCTCACCAGTCTTAATAACCTGACTTACAAGTGGATCAAACGACCTTTTCGCAAGATATTCATCATTTCCATTTTTCGAAGAAGTCGCTAAGATCTTCGAATCATTATCTATAACATTTACTAATAATAACTTTTGAATATTAAATTCACTAACTAGCTTAGCTATCCCACTTTTAGAATCTCTGTTACTCTTCGTAGAATCTTCCTGAGCGCCAGTATCATTAAGAACTTTCGAAGTATCTCCTCCGCCACCACTAGCTTTTTCTAATTCCTCACGAACATGGTAGTTTAAGATTTTTTCTTGTTCAATAATATTTTGTTCAAATGTATTTACATTACTGTTTCTTAATTGCGTTGTAAAAAACAATCCGATAAGTTGTAATGAAATTATGTTAACTAATACATAAACTATTACGAACTTAGTTCTGATTGATGAAAAGAATCTTTTCTTAAATCTCTTCCCGAAAAAAATCATTACTCTTCACCTATAAAGTAACCAACACCACGACGTGTCATTATATATTCAGGTTGCGATGAATCATCTTCTACTTTTTCACGTAATCTTCTTACAGTCACATCTACAGTCCTTACATCACCAAAGTAGTCATAACCCCACACTGTTTGCAGTAAGTTCTCACGTGTTAAAACCTGTCCACGGTGCTGCGCAAGGTAATAGAAAAGGTCAAATTCTCTACGTGTTAAGTCGATTTCTTCACCATTTTTCTTAATAACATAAGCTTCTGGATAAATAACGATATCCTTAATCACAAGATCTCCACCATTTTTCTCTTCAATAACTTCTTCTTGTTGCTTAGTAACACGACGTAAGTTTACCTTAACCCTAGCCATAAGCTCACGCGTTGAGAAAGGTTTAGTTACATAGTCATCCGCCCCAAACTCAAGCCCAAGAACTTTATCAATCTCACTATTTTTCGCTGTTAACATAATAATTGGAATATTTTTCTTAGCACGTACTTCTCTACACACTTCCATTCCATCTTTTTTAGGTAACATTAAATCTAATAAAATTAAATCTGGATTATCATTAAAAGCTAATTCTACCGCTTTTTCTCCATCATTAGCGACGATTACATCGTAACCTTCTTTTTTCAAATTAAACTCTAATATATTAGCAATCGGTTCTTCATCATCGACTACTAGTATTTTATATTCTGCCATTTTCTTCCTCCTTAGATTTATACTAAGTATTAAATAATATATATTCCTAATTATCTTTTTTATAAAACATTTTTTGGAGTATACTTTTTATTTTTTAACCTGCATCTTCTCATCGTTTTGAGTATATACATAGTTATCAATATTATATCATTTTTTTCTATGAAGTTACAACTTTAAGCAAGCGATTAACTCTCTATCAGTTATGCGAAAAACACAAAGTTTTATAACAACCTGTAACCCATGTTAAACAATTCCAATAATCTTACAATAAAAAACTCCTCATCTGACAAAAACGTCAGACAAGGAAGCTATTATAGTTCTACTTTTTTCTTCGCAATATTATTTAATATAGCCTTGATAAAAAACTCAAAATTAACATTATAAGGATTTTTATTCAAGTTATCTATCACAGTACGACTCACTAAAAGTGCATTCAGCTGATTCTCTAATTCCGTTATACGCTCTTCTGAAAAGTTGCTTAGAATACCTACTTCAGCTAAACTAAAATCTTTATATTCTAACGATAAAAGATCATCATCATTTTCTTTTTTCTCAAAAGAACTACCAAAAGATTTTTGGTATATGTCTAAGAAACTTTTTATGCCATGCATTCCTGCTTCTTTTACAATAATTTCATCACCTACATAGTAACCAATCGACAGTAGTTCAGAAATTCTTGTAAATATATCATATTCAGAAACGACTCTCTTCACATCTCCTGTAAAAGTTGCTTTTTTAATAGCTGTTTTCTTTACATTTCTAAGATATTTCTTCATACGCGCAGCATATAGTTCACCGTCTTTTTCCTTATCCATAAAGATATCTATACCACCAATTAAATATATTGGAGCTGCATTAAAAACGATACTTTGCTGTACATCATACTCAATAGCAACACGTTGTGCAATACTTCCTCCCAGTGAGTGACCTGTTAAAATAATATTATCACCATATTTTTTCTTCATGCGTGTATAAAATTTATAACACGGTGTCATATGTTCCGCTTGCCCCAAGCAAATACCTACTACATCAGCATACATATCCTTCTGTCTATCAAAATAAAAATTCGTTCCCGTATAAGATAAAATATAATTCCCTTCATTAGTATTTTCAAACAATGTCCCACTACTACCTGTTTTCGTATCATAAAAACTACTCACATAATTCAGCTCTTCTGGGAAACTCCCTACTGTTTTTTGTAGGTTAATATATTCTCTAATCATATTCTTGGGAATCTTTATCTTATCCATCGCTTCTACATGATATACTATAAACGATGCATAACTAGCTATTTCATATAATTTTTCCATTCGTATTTCCTATCCTCGCACAATATTCATTTCTCTTCATTATCAATTAGTATTTTATCATAAACCATGGATTATTTCCTATTTTTTAGTTAAAACCATACTCTAATAGGTTAATTTTTCAATTTTTTTAATTTTTATCTCTCTCGAACTTTATAATTGATTATTATTTTCAGTTATCAGTTTGAAATCAAATATTTTTTTGTTATAATAATTATATGGTTTTAATTAATACGAGATATAATCTTGTCAGATGACTTATTCTAATATCCTAAGTAGGAGGCTTATTTATGAAAATTTTACTTGCTTACTCAAGCAAAACAAAAAACACTAGAAAAGTAGCCGAAGCAATCTACGAACAGATAAAAACTTTAGGGGAAGTAGATTTACTCGACATAAAAAAACAACGAAAAAAACTTGAGAAAGAATATGATTTCTATATTCTAGGAGCTTGGACCGATAAGACAAATGCCAACAAAAACATGCAACGTTTTATCGATCAACAAGAAATACATAGTAAAGACGTTGCTCTATTTCTAACTTGTGGTGTTCCTCGTGAACATTATCACGCAGATGATTCAATTAATAATTATATCGCCTTTATGGAAGAAAGAAACAATAGAATTCACGAAACTTTCGTCTGCCAAGGCAAGGTTGATCCAAAGGTTATGATAGTTTTCAAGATTCTTACTTGGCGCGATCCTAACTTTATCCATAAAGTAACACCAGATCTTGCCGACATGGTTAAAGAATCAAAAAAACACCCAGATCCAAAAGATTTAAAAGATGCTCAAAATTGTTTTAGCAATCTTTTAAAACATAAAATATCACACGCATTAGCATAACTTAATATAAAAAAAGGTAGTTATCCATTTTTAAGGATTTCTACCTTTTTTTACGAAATAAATATAATATACTATTTTTAAAATTTTTTGAGCATTTTACCAATTGCATCTAACAAATAAATAGTGAACTAATTTTTTCCTTAATTAGGATAAGTTATATAAATACTTAATAAAATTATTTTAAGTAATATATATCTTTTTATAAGTTTAAACAATAATTAACTTTTCATCAAAATACCACTATTATCCTATATTAATCAACTATGATAAATTTTAAAAGTTATAATTTTTATCCCCATTATATATAATATACTTTAATATTAAAAATAAATAATTCACTATTACTTAAAAATATTTTGACTTTTAGTATATAAAGTTGTAGAATATCTTAAGTGATATATTATTATGTCATCTAAATTAACATAATGGAATTTCGACGACGAAATTTCTTTGGAGGAATTATGATAAAAAAAGAATTTAGTAGCCTTTTAAAGAGCAAAGGGTTAAAAGCTACCATGGCTACCGTTCTTCTAGTTCCTGTCCTATATTCAGGAACCTTCCTAAAATCCGTTTGGAATCCATACGACAACACCGGAAACATGAAAGTCGGAGTTGTCAACCTAGACCAAAAAGTAGATTTTAATGGAAAAACTCTAGAAGTTGGGAATTCAATGGTCGATAAATTAAAAGATAACAAAAAAGTAAATTGGCAATTCGTCGATAAAGATACAGCCGATAAAGAATTACGAGAAGGAGACTACTACATGGTAGTTACAATACCACAAAACTTCTCTAAAAATGCTACATCTTTATCAAATGATAACCCAGAAAAAATGAACATCGACTTTACCACTAACTTTACAAAGAGTAAAAACGGTGAGAAAATCATGGAAACTGTAGCAAGCAACCTAACAAATACGGTTAAAGATCAAGTTGTAAAAACTTATACAGCTACTCTATACAGTAAGTTTTCTGAGATTGGTTCTTCACTTCAAAAAGCAGCCGATGCTTCAAACCAACTGAACAACGGACTTGGTCGCCTTAGCGAAGGAGGGCAGAAACTAGGAAGTGGGATCAACCAACTTGCTGATGGCTCTGGTCGCCTTTCTGCTGGACTTGGTCGTCTTAGTGAAGGAGGCGCGAAACTAAGTGGCGGTATCGATCAACTTACCGATGGTTCGGGTCGCCTTTCTGCCGGACTTGGTCGCCTTAGCGAAGGAGGCGCGAAACTGAGCGGTGGTATCAATCAACTATCTGAAGGATCATGGCGTCTGACTGCCGGACTTTATCGCCTTAGCGATGGTGGTTCTAAACTTGGTAATGGAATTAATGAACTTTCTAATGGTTCTAAACGTCTAACCGATGGGCTTTCTCGTCTTAGCGATGGCGGTTCTAAACTTGGTAATGGAATTAATGAACTTTCTAATGGTTCTAAACGTCTAACTGATGGACTAACTCGTCTTAGTGAAGGTGGACAAAGACTTAATAATGGAGTTAACGAACTTTCTGATGGTTCTAAACGTCTAACTGATGGACTAACTCGTCTTAGTGAAGGTGGGCAAAGACTTAATAATGGAGTTAACGAACTTTCTAACGGTTCTAAACGTCTAACTGATGGGCTAACTCGTCTTAGTGAAGGTGGAGCTAAACTTGGTGATGGAGTATCTCAATTACAAAGTGGAGCCGGAAGATTATCAGATGGACTAAGCACATTAAACGATAAAAAAGATGCCTTAGTCTCTGGTGTAAATGAACTTACTGCAGGTTCTAATCAACTTACTATTGGTTTTAATACATTCAAAACTAAGAGTATTATGCTAACCGATGGAATAGATAAATTACATAAAGGAAGTAAAGAATTCCAAGCTGGACTTTTAAAATACACTAATGGTGTTCTTACACTTAACGAAAAATTACTAGCTAAAAAAGAAGATTTAGAAAAACTTAACGCCGGAAGTGCTACACTTAACAACGGCATCGACAGATTATCAGATGGAATTTCTCAAATCAACTCTAAGCTAGCATCTAAAAAAGATGATTTAAATAGATTAGCTGCTGGTGGTACTGAACTAGAAAACGGTGTTGCTAAACTTTCTGAAAGCACACCAAAATTAGTAGATGGTGCAGATAAAATCAATACTGGATTAAATGCATTAAATTCTAACTTACCTAGTGACAGTGACTTAGCTGCTAAAAAATCTAACCTAACATCTACGCTAGACAAACTAAAAGGATTAAAAATTACATATAGAACTAACTTTAATCCTCTATCTAGTGCCTTCGCAGATTTAGGTACTCAAATAGAAAGTCTTAAAGAAATTGTAAATCGTATAGATACGCAATCTACGACAACAACTACTACACCAGCTGCACCTACACCTGCTCCTACTACTAATTTCTCAGGGTTGGAGCAAACATTAGCATCAATGAACTTAAAACCAGAGCAAAAAGCTCAAATTCTTGCTGCTGCTAAAAGTGACGCAGCTGCAACACCAGCTGCAACAGCACCACAACCAACTACAACTGTTCAAAATAGTAGTAACAATAATAATAGTCAGGTAAAAGCAGAACTTACTTCTGCAATTAACAGCGCTGCATCAAAATACTCAAGTATGAAATACCGTGTAGGAAAATTAAACTACATTCAAACTCAACTTGATAAATTCGATGTAAACTCTCTTGCAGCTGATCTTGAAGGGTCAATTAACGGACTTTCTAGCATTAAATCAGCTGTTGGACAACTTGCTGCCGGAAGCGGTCAATTAAAAGCTGGATTAACTGTAATGAATGAAAAAACTCCTACCCTTATCGCAGGATTCAATCAATATAAAGGTGGAGTTGATGCAACTGTATCATCTCTAACATCAGGTGAGTTAGTAAACGGTCTTAACCAACTAGCAAGTGCAACTCCAAAATTAAAAGAAGGTGTTTCTTCTTACACTAATGGAGTCAACTCATTAACTACATCAATGACAACCGGGGAATTAGCACAGGGTGTTGGTACTCTAGCAAGCAAAGGAACTGAATTACAAGCAGGATTTGATAAACTAGGAGGCGGAATCAGCATAATGCACGAAAAACTTCCGGAATTAGCCAGTGGAATCGATGCTTTAGTCGACGGAAATGCAAGAATTAATACGGGACTTAACAAACTTCAGGCTAAACTTCCGGAACTAAGTATCGGTATTAAAGAACTTGATAACGGTGGTAAAAAATTATATCAAGGACTAACTGATATGAAAGCTAAAACTCCGGAACTACTTAACGGACTTTACAGCGCGAAAGAAGGATCTGAAAAACTTTCTAATGGACTTTCTGCTATGCAAGCTAAAGCTCCGGAGTTAATCAACGGAGTGAATGCCGCGAAAGAAGGATCTGAAAAACTTTCTAACGGATTAGCTGCTATGCAAGCTAAAGCTCCGGAGTTAATCAACGGAGTGAATGCTGCAAAAGAAGGATCTGAAAAACTTTCTAACGGACTAGCTGCTATGCAAGCCAAAGCTCCGGAATTAATAGGCGGAGTTAATACTGCGAAAGAAGGATCTGAAAAACTTTCTAATGGATTAGCTGCTATGCAAGCTAAAGCTCCGGAACTACTTAATGGACTTTACAGTGCTAAAGTCGGATCTGAAAAACTTTCTGGTGCTCTTACAATTATGCAAGCTAAAGTCCCAGAACTAATAGATGGAGTTAACACAGCTAAAGAAGGATCTGAAAAACTTTCTAATGGACTTTCTGCTATGCAAGCTAAAGCTCCGGAATTAATTAATGGAGTTAACAGCGCCAAAGATGGAGCTAACAAACTTCACGGCGGACTTTCTGCCATGCAGGGTAAAGCCCCAGAATTACTTAACGGACTTAATACTGCTAAAGATGGTTCTGAGAAACTTTACAGCGCTCTTACAATCATGCAAGCTAAAGCTCCTGAGTTAATCGCAGGATTAGATAAAGCCAGAGACGGTTCTGGTTTATTAGCAGATAAACTTTCTAGCGGTGCTGATAGAATCACTTCAGCTAAAACTGGAGACAAAAACGTAGACATGATGTCTAATCCAATTAAGACTAATATCAGCGACATCTCAGAAGAAACTAGCTACGGTAACGCAATGGCACCATTCTTCTTAGTATTCGGACTATTAATCGCTGCTGCAGCATTCAACATCCTGTTCCCAGCTCGTAAAGCAGAATACGGAGAATCAACAAACAGCTTATTCGGTACAAGACTAGTATCAATGACAACATTCGCTATCTTAGCAACAATAATAGAAGTAGTAGCGATGAGTTTATTCTTTGACTTTAAAGTTCAAAACTTCGGAATGTACTTCTTCGGATTAATACTTTCAGGCATCGTGTTTATGCTAATAACACACTTCTTATCATATACATTCGGAAAAGTCGGTAATGCAATTAGCATCGGATTTGTAGCTTTACAATTCGTTCTAACTACACCACTATTCCCTAAAGAAATGTTACCTTCTCTATACAGTGGTTTAATTCCTTTCACACCTGTATTCTACGGTGATACTGCTGTTAGACAAGCCGTTCTAGGTGGACTTACAAATGAAATTTACAACAGTGCAATATTAATCTTAGTTGTTTTAGGAATAATATTCTTAACTCTTACTTACATCTCTTACAACAAGAATAATAAAGCTGCTATAAATTTAGCAAAATAATACAAAAAAATTCTAAGTAACATCGATATTTGTTACTTAGAATTTTTTTATTTATAGAACCTCTTTAATGGATAAGCAGATTGCATACACTCACCTATCCGAGATTAATTCTATTATTTATAGATTGACTCTCTAAAATCATCTGTTGTACGTAGGTACGCATTATAAATTTTTTGTTTAAGTAGATGTACCCAACTTGCAGGAGCATGACTTGTCGTACGATCTATATTAGTTATATCTCTTGCTACTGCCGCATTAATTAGAGCTTGCATCTCTTGCGCCGATGAAATTGTTACTTCTTTTGTGCTACCAACTACTCCTAATTCGTATTGAATTGTTATTGGTTTTAATCTATCTTGCTTAGCTATACGCTCATTAAACATCGCTTTTCTAAAATCAGCCCATGTTGCATATTGGTTTCCGAATACTTTATTTAATACCATAGTATCCGTGATCAGACCAACATCTTTTTTAAACCAACTAGAGTATGTTTTCATACCATTTCTTAATGCTTCATCTCCATATTTGTTTGATACATACGGAATGAATCCATCTTGGTACCCTTTTTCAGCAAGAAGTTCATATGCTACTTTCTTAAATGTAACATCTCCTGGTGCTCCATTCGGATTACTTAGAGCTGAGTAGATAGGAGAGAACATGCTTACAGCATAGTATCCATTTCTTCCGTAACTTCCAGTATCCTTATATGCTCTACGTGATATTATATCATTATCTATTAACGATTCTAAAGAAGTCAGTCTCGCTACTTCTTCATCTGTTAATTGACGAATAGTATTTGTCGCGTGTGTGTCTTTATTGTACTTAGTATCTTTAACATAAGTATCTTCTAATTTTCTATACCATTTTTTCTTAACATCTTTCGATTTAGATAAAATAGCATTAGCCTCCATCGCATCTAATGTATATAAAACATCGTGCATTCCATGAACATACTCTTTTAGATCAGCTGCTGATTGGTATCTTGCCGTTGGATCATAAGTATGCAAGCGAGTTAATGAATCTTTCTCACCTTTGAATGCTGTATTAAGTATCACACCTTCTTCATCCAACCTATTTGCAGATTGAAGTAATCCATACGCATATAACTCCGCACCTAATCCTTCTCTACGACCATATCCTTCAAAATAAATGTCACCATCAGAGTTATGAGTCATCTCATGTGTGTATACTGACGTTCCATATCGATCTAATAACCTATCACTTACAAAGTACACTTCAGATCCATCTGCAAATGCTCCTGCTCCACTTCTTAAACTATACCACTTACCTGCTGGACCAAAGAAATTATATATCGCTTCAATATTTTTATCTGTCGCAGTTGCCCAATATCCTCTTCCTTCTGCATTGTTAAAGTAGAATCCATCTGTTACTGGTACTGAACGGAATAACTTATCTTTTGATTCTAGTGTCAATAGATTATACCAGATATCATAGTGATCTCTTTGCCACTCTGCTGATTGGTTAACTTTCCCGCGTACATATTGACGTAAAGCTTCTCCTGAAAGAAGTGTTCCATTTACTCGATCTTTATAACGCTCATAACTTCCGAATGCTAATGTCGATATATTAGAAATTGCATATACATTTTCTTCTGGTAATGTTAATAATGGTAGTAGCATGCCTTTATATCTCCACTTAGGCGATGATATTCTATCATATACACCTAGTGAATATTTACTACCTGGTGCTGCAGTTTCTTGTTTAGCGCGTACTTCAGCTATATTAGATTTTTCTTCTACTATGTACGCTCTAGTATTATCTTTAAACCACTCGTTATTTGTTTTATTCGGTAAGAACAATTTACGATATGCTTCTACGAAATCAAATACTGTGTCTTCTCCTTTTAACGGAGCAAGTAGACTTCCATATAATCCCGTATTATTTCCACCACGTAAGTTTTCTAATTCGCTATTTCCTATCGAAATAAGCGTATCTAATGTCGAAGTTGAATTATTGCCATTGAAGTCGAATTTATACGTAGTTAAATCTTTCGTATTTATATCATCGTAATTGATGTTATACCAACGGTTCATATAAGTAAGACCTAATAACAATGCTTCTTTATTATTTTTAATCTTCTCACTTACATACTCAACTACGCCATTACCCATAGTATTTACAGATTTATCCATAGCAAGAATTTTTCTTAAATGTTCTCCTAAGTTAGCCTTAACTTTTTCAAACTCTCTATCTAAGTATAAGTTATCTATCGCTGCATCATCTGTTACACCAAGAACTTGTTTCATAGCTTCTGAATTATAAGTCACACCTTGTAAATCAGGTAATACATTATTAATTATCTTCGTATAATCAGAGACAAATGCTTCTGGTGTAAAAATATATTCTTTTCCTGAAACATTATATTCAACTACCTTACTATTTGTGAAGTTTTCTTTGAATGTTATATCTAGATATTCTACTGTATTATCTTTATAGTGTAGCATAACTTTATTTATTAGGTTTTTATTACCATTTATATCAGTCACTACTTCTTTATCTTTCATAGGTATGACATCTAATAACTCTGTAGAGTACAATTTATCCGTTGTAGCTACTTTATTTCCATAATGTACGACTAACTCTTTATTATAGAACGGCATTAGTTTTTCAATATTACTATAGGCTATTCTTCTATCTCTCTGGGCTTGACTTAGAGTTGTGTAATCTGTTGTTCTTACATTATTTTTCAGATTTTCTCCTGTATCATCAAGAGTTGTAGTTATTCCATAAGAAGCTACTTTTACATCTGCCTGTTCTTTTGTTACTTTTGTAGCAAACATATCCTGTTTTTTATTATCTACAGAAGTTACAGCATTTTTCACATTTGCCCCATTATACTGGTCTCCAGAAATAGCATAGCCATCTCCAACATCAACAGAACTTACTACATTGTCAATTAGACCACCATAGTATGTAGAACCTACTATTCCTCCTACTCTCGGGTATCCATTACCATTTAAGATTTTTCCTGTTGCAGATGAGTTTAAAATTAACGCTCCTCTTTCTACTTTACCAGCTATTCCTCCTGTTACCTGATTATTATTACGTGCTGAAGTAGATATTTTAGCATCCACTTTTACTTTTTCAACTCTAGAATTATCACCAGTTATATTACCTACTATTCCTCCTGTGTAACTCGATGCTGAATCAGCATGATTCGCCACTAAACTTCCTGTAAATGAACTGTTCTCTATTCTTGTATCAGAGGCACTTACTACTAATCCTGCTACAGATTTTCTCCCTGATATTTTACCTTCCACAGAGACATTACTGATATTAGCATTATTCGCCACTTTCACTAAAGCAGCAGCATTTTCTTTACTATCAATATCTACATTTTTCAGATCTAAATCTCTTACTGTTGCGTTTTTTAACGTTTCGAATAATGGTTTTCTTAAATCATAGATTGCATATGGTTTTGTTCCATCAGCACCTACAAGCGTTCCTGTAAATTCCCCTGATAGGTAGCTTGTTTGGTTAGATTCTAATCCTACTTCATCAGCAGTCATATCAGATGCTAATTTGAAAACGCCAGACATATTACCCTGCATCGCTTTAACAAGTTGTTTAAACGATGTATAGACTCCAGGTTGCTCCGCTTTAGTTTTAGCTACATTAAATGTATAGTTATCTTTATAACCTTCTGTACCCTCTTCTACAAGTTGGTCAACAGCTGCAGTCACTTTATAAGTTCCATCAGCATTTTCGGTAATAGATTGCACAGGTAGATACATTTCTTTAAATCTATCTGATTTTATTTTTGCAAAGTATTTAGTCGTATCAGTCGGCGCTTCACTTAAACTCAGATATCTACGATAACGTCCATTTTCTTTACCATATAGTTCTACTGAATCTATGTCTTTAATTTCAATCTTCTTATAATCTAGTTCGAAATTCTTTGTTGAAACTTCTGTACTTTGTTCATCATTATCACCTAGATTATAAGTTAAACTTGTTTTTATTGTATAAGGTGTGTAGTAGTCTAACCCTGTTATCACTTGCTCTTTAGCAGGATTTTCTATATCTACCTCTTTAACCAACTGATCTCCATGGAAGATTTGCGCCTTAGCTGATACATATGACCATGTAGTATCTATTAAATTATAATTAACGGTTATAGATTTCTTATTCTCATCTTTTGTCAAGTTAGTAATTTCTAAAGTAGGTTTAACTTTTACAAGTGTTCCTACTTTAACAATTTGTTTTATCGGATCTACTACGTTACGTGATAATTCTTTGCTTGCTTCTACATTACCATTTACTAAATAGTCTTCATACTCGATAGTTCGTAATCCTTCTTGTCCTTGTTGTTCAATTCTACGACGGTTTTTCAGAAGCATAGGATCCATTATTTCTTCTATCTCAAATGGAATACTTTGTCTTTCTGTTCGATTTCTAGTAACAACTTCTAAAGCCGGAAGTTCTTCCTCTGTTAAAGGTTCTAGCTTCGCATCACCTGTATATTCTGGAAGATCCGATTGCACTAATGATTCACCCTCATGTCCTGGCTCCTGCGTTCCTTTTGTTCCTAACGGTTTCGTGTATTCTGGCAAGTCTTCTTGGACTAACGATTCTCCTTCGTGACCTGGCTCCTGTGTTCCTTTTGTTTCCAATGGTTTTGTATATTCTGGCAAGCCTTCTTGGACTAGCGATTCTCCCTCGTGGCCTGGCTCTTGTGTCCCTTTTGTTTCTAACGGTTTCGTATATTCTGGTAGGTCTTCTTGGGCTAGCGATTCTCCCTCGTGATCTGGCTCTTGTGTTCCTTTTGTTTCTATAGGTTTAGTATATTCTGGCAAGTCTTCTTGAACTAGCGATTCTCCCTCGTGGCCTGGCTCTTGTGTCCCCTTCGTTTCTAACGGTTTTGCGTATTCTGATAAGTTTTCTTGGACTAACGATTCTCCCTCGTGGCCTTCTTCTCGAGTTCCTTTTACTTCTATCGTTTTCGTATACTCGGGCTGCTCTTGAACTAATGTTTCTCCCTCATGTCCTTCTTCTTGCGTTCCTTTTGTTTCTAACGGCTTTGTATACACCGGTTGTTCTGGTTGCGTTAATGCTTGCCCTTCTTTCCCTTTCTCTTGCGTCCCTTTTATTTCTAACGGCTTTGTATACGCCGGTTGTTCTGGTTGTGTTAATGCTTGCCCTTCTTTCCCTTTCTCTTGCGTTCCTTTGACTGCAACTATATCTCTAGGCTTAAATGATTGTTTTTCTTGAGTGTTTTCTTTTTTCTCAAAAGCGTAGTCCTTATCTGTAAAATATCCAATATATTTATAACCAGGTATGCTTATTATACCTTTTTCTAAATCTACTACATTATTAATTGATATAACTTGGTTATACTTTATTAACTTTTTATTTTCTAGAGCAAATGTTTCATAAGGAATAACGACACTTTGTCCCATAGCTCCTATTAACAATACACTCAATGCTTTATTTCTATATTTTTTATTAACTAGTAAAACTGCAAAAATTATAGTTCCTAAACCTACTCCTACTAATGGAATAGAACTTTTCCCAGTATTAGGTAATATATTCTGGTTGTTTATTCCTCTATTTTCTTTTTGGTATATAAAATAATACGTATCTTCATTTTTATATTCTTGAGGAATACTCTCTTTTATTAATTTCTTCTCATCTTCATTCAATTCTGTTTTTTCTATATATTTAAAATTAACATCTGCAGCTAATACTTTTTGGCTAGGTATATAACTACCAAACAGTAATGTCCCAATAACTATCGGACCTACACCTAAAGATAATTTTCTAATAGAATATTTTAATATCTTACTATTAACTTTATTTTTCATTAGAGTTTATCTCCTTCGATTTTTTATTTACACTTCATACTTCTTTCGATTTACATATATAATTATTTTATCAAAATAAATTATTATATTCAAATGATTAAATATATATAAATTATTTGAATTAAAAAATGTAGTATTTACAATATATATATATATATATATTAAATAAATTATATATACATTGTAAAAAAATTAGTTATTTTTAGACATTTAATAATTCATATTTTTTGATTTAAATAGATTTTCACTTTTAATTCAATAAAAAATACTCTAAAATCAAATCTCTTAAATTTGACTTTAGAGTACTATTATTTTATTAAGAATAATTTTTTAAAAACTTATTCTTTTTCTTTATGACGTCTTGCTGCTGCAAGCAATCCACCTAGAACTGCCATTCCAAGTCCTGCTAGACTTGTATTAGTTTCAGTTGTACCAGTGTTAGCTAGACGTTGACCTAATTTCGCATTTAGACCTTGTCTTTTTCCTTGTCCTTTTTCTTGTCCAGAGTTGTTTTCTGAATGTTTAGCTTCTACTAGTTTTTCAGCTGGAATTACTACTACTCTTCCATCTGGATAAACAATTGTTGTTTCTCCTGTCGCTGAAACTGTAACTTTAGCATCTTTAATTTCTGGGTTAGCTTTAATTAATCCTTCTTTAACAGCTGCTTTTTCTTCGTCTGTTAAGTTTAAAGCATCTTCTACTTTAACTTTTTCTGGTAATGTTACTTTCGGTGCTGCTTTTTCTTTGAAGATCATTTCTGCTGGAATTGCTAATACTTGTCCGTTCAATGTTATAATTGTTGCATTTCCTTTATCATCAAAAGTAACTACTAGTTTTGTTTTTCCATCTTTAGATGTAATTACTGCATTTCCTTTATCATCAACTTCAATATTTAGACTATTAATGTCAAATTCTTCTACATCTGCAATAGCACCTAAAATCATGTATTGGAATTTAACTTTATCTTCTTTAGATATATTATTAATATCTGATACTAATACTTTATCAAAGTTTAGATTAATGTTATCTCCACTGTTCTTAGCTTTTACATCATCTTTAGATTTAACTAGTTGATCTTTTGCAATTGTTACT
>ERZ773021.579-NODE-579-length-15358-cov-8.59969_pt1 | contig 15358 bp, 9 predicted proteins | sample MGYA00511668_ERZ773021 | MGnify/ENA primary metagenome ERZ773021 (study PRJEB29015, sample SAMEA2737961) | human oral metagenome | biome: human oral; feature: human-associated habitat; material: dental | place: China | collected 2032 ... | reverse complement strand
TCGATGAAGTCGCCCAAGTGCGAATCGTCGTCGTCGCCGATCGGGGTTTCCATCGAAATCGGCTCTTTGGCGATTTTCATGATTTTGCGGATTTTGTCTTCCGGCATTTCCATCAACTCGGCAAGTTTAGCGGAATCGGGCTCTTCGCCGGTTTCTTGCAGATACTGGCGGGAGATGCGGTTCATCTTGTTGATGGTTTCAATCATGTGCACCGGAATACGGATGGTGCGCGCTTGGTCGGCAATCGAGCGGGTAATCGCCTGGCGGATCCACCATGTCGCGTAGGTGGAGAATTTGTAGCCGCGTCGGTATTCAAATTTATCGACCGCCTTCATCAAGCCGATATTGCCTTCCTGAATCAAATCAAGGAACTGCAAACCGCGGTTGGTGTATTTTTTGGCGATGGAAATCACCAGACGTAAGTTTGCCTGAATCATTTCCTGCTTGGCGGCTGCGGTTTCTTTTTCGCTCGACACCATGTTTTTGTTGATGTCTTTCAGCTCTTCGATGGAAATGCGGGTTTCTTTTTCCATGTTCGCCAACTCGGTTTGTTTTTCGAGGATGGCGTGGCGGAAGCGGTCGAGCGCGTCGCTCCAGACCCTGCCTTTGGCGACTTCTTCTTCCACCCATTTCAGGTTAGTGATTTCGGGCAGGAAGTTTTGGATGAAGTAGTCGCGTTCCATATGGACGCGGTCAAGGCAGATGTCGCGGATTTCGCGTTCGAGCTTGCGGATGTTTTCAACACGGCTGCGAAGGTTGCCGCTGAGGCTTTCGATTTGGCGGGTGGCGAAGCGGACTTCCAAGAGCTTGTTGGCGATGGCGTCGCGGTGTGCCAGATAATCGGGGTGTCGGCTGTCGTGTTTTTCCAGCTTTTTGATCATCTTGCCGTATTCGCTTTCGATGAAGGCGAAGTGTTCCAGCACTTTTTGCTTCAATTCGGCAAGATGGGCAGCGGACATGGCTTCGGAGTCGCTGCCGGAATCGTCGTCATCGTCGTCTTCATCCGCTTCATCTTCTTCACTGCTGCCGGAATCGTCGTCGTTTGACGCGCTTTCCAAGTGTCCCAAGCCCAATTCGTTGAGCAACACTTCGTTCGGGTCGATGATGGCTTCGACCACTTCGTCCACGCGGATTTCATCCTTGCGGATTTGCTCGATCAGCTCGAGGATTTCGGCAATGGAGCCCGGACAGGCGGAAATCGCCTGCACCATGTTTTTCAGGGCGTTTTCGATTTTTTTGGCGATGATGATTTCGTCTTCGCGGGTCAGTAGGTCAACCTGCCCCATTTCGCGCATATACATACGCACGGGGTCGGTGGTTCTGCCGAACTCGGAGTCCGCGCTGGACAAGGCGGCTTCGGCTTCGGCAACGGCATCGTCGTCAGTTACGGCGGCAGCGTTGTCGCTCAACAAAATGTCTTCCGCATCAGGCGCCTGCTCGGTCACTTGGATGCCCAAGCCGGAAATCATGCTGACGATGTTGTCGATTTGATCCGCATCGGACATATCGTCGGGCAAGGCGTCGTTGATTTCGGAATAAGTGATGTAGCCGCGTTCCTTACCCATGATGATGAGCTGGCGCAGGCGGGCGCGCTGCTCTTCGAGGGTCAGCGGACGGTTGTCGTCCTGTTCTTGATAGTCTTCGTGATTTTGGTCTTTAGACATGGATTACTTTCTTGATCTGATGGTGTGCCGACGGTTTGCATGATGCACCTGAAGGCGGAACAGAGTTACAACCGATTTAAATTCAATCTGCCGGGTTGTAACGCTGAGGTCGTCTGAAAGCTCTTTGGAACGGGTGTTCTGCGGGATCATGTTCGCAGCTTGGGACAATGCTTTTCTGACGGCCTGAAGGTTGCTGGATTCGGCTGGGATTGCCGTTCGTTCAATTTTGCTTTGCGGTCAAAAGCGACAGCAAGAGTTTTTTTTCATTTTCATTCAAACCCGATTGCAGGCTTTTCTGCTTGAGAGTTTCGATTTGTTTGTATTTTAACTCGTTAAGGAGTTTCTTCATGCCGATTTGGAAGTTCTCGCGGTCTTCTTCGCCTCCGCCTTCCATTTCTTCAGAATAGAGTGTCGATTGGAAGATTTGGTTCACGGTTTCTTCGTAAGGAGAACCGCGCATATACTCTAAAACCTGCGCGGTAGCAGGTACGGCGGCATGGCTTTTAATGGTTTCGGCGAGATTGGCAAGGCAGGCGAAATCGCCGTCCAATGCCACATAATCGGGCAGGTCTATATATGCAGCCCAATCCGGATTTATCAAGAGGCTGCGGATTTGCCGTTGCACCAGCGTCAGCATGACCGGCTGTTTGACGGAAATCGGAGGCAGTTTGTAGCTTTTTTGTTTGACGTGCCGCTTCGGCGCTTCCTGCCCCAGCAGTTGGGCGAGATTGTCGGGATCGATGCCGACCAGCTCGCTAAGCCGTTGTTTCAACAGATAAGCCAATGCCGGCGCGGTAATTTGCGCCAAAAGCGGCGAACTGGTTTTCACCAATTCCGCCTTACCTTCCTGCGTATTGAGATTGAGGTCGTCTGAAAGATGTTCCCAGAAATACTCCGACAAAGGCTTGCTTTGATTCAACAGCGCATCTTCAAATTGCGCTTTTCCGTAGGCGCGGATGTAGCTGTCGGGGTCGTGTTCTTCCGGCAGGAACAAAAAATGCAGCGATTTGTCGTCTTTCAACTGCGGCAACGCGTTTTCCAGCGCGCGCCAAGCCGCTTTCCGCCCCGCGCTGTCGCCGTCGAAACAGAAATAAATACTATCCGCCTGCCGCATCAGGATTTTGACGTGTTCCGCCGTCGTCGCCGTACCCAAAGCCGCCACGCCGTAGCCCACGCCGAACTGCGCCAGAGCGACCACATCCATATAGCCTTCGACCACCAAAATCCGCCCTGCTTCCTTGACCGCAGCACGACCTTCATACAATCCGTAAAGGTTTTTCCCCTTATCAAACAGAGGAGTATCGGGCGAATTCAAATATTTCGGCTTCGAGTCGTCCAACACCCTGCCGCCAAAACCGATCACCTGCCCGCGCGGATTGCGGATAGGAAACATAATCCGATGACGGAAGCGGTCATAATGCCGACCCTCGTTGTCAATCACCATCCCCGTATCCACCAACGCGGTATTCGGGTACGGTTGGAACACTTGCGCCAAAGGCTGCCAACCGTCGGGCGCGTAGCCCAACCCATAATGCGCGATGACTTCCGCGCTCAAACCGCGCTTGTCCAAATAAGCTTTCGCCGTCGGATTGAATTTCAACTGTTGCGCATAAAAATCCGCCGCCGCTGCTGTCGTTTCCTCCAGCGTCTGCTGTTTTTTCTTACGTTCGGCACGGACTTCAGGATTATCATTCTGCCCGCGCACTTTAGGCACGACCATGCCCACACGGTCAGCAAGAAACTGCACCGCCTCCGGAAACGACAGCCCCTGATGTTCCATCACAAAACCAATCGCCGAACCATGCGCCCCGCAACTGAAACAATGATAAAACTGCTTGGTCGGACTGACCGAAAACGACGGCGTCTTTTCCTTGTGGAACGGACAACAAGCCATATAGTTCGCCCCGCCCTTCTTCAGCGGAACCTGCTCGTCGATAATATCGACAATATCGACTTTGGCCAGAAGCTCGTCAATGAAATCGGATGGAATCATAGTTCGGCGGATGCGTATGGACGGGACAAACGTTTTCAGACGACCTTTTATCTTAAAGGTCGTCTGAAAACGGAATCTCGAATCGGTTTGAAAACAAGGTTCGTATTATAACGTGTATTCAGGATAAAAATAGCACTCTTACAAAACCGACTCCTTAGCGGACAGCTTGTGCAACAGAAACCCACGAGGTCGTCTGAAAATTCGTTTTCAGACGACCTCGGGTGCTTAAAACCTGTATTCTGCCTTGACGGTAAATTCGTTGCGTTTGTAGCGGTTCAGCCAGGACGAGCTTTTGTTGTCGGTGTGTTTGATGCTGAAAACGGGCGTGATGCCACGGAAGGACGGACGGTCAAATTTGATGTCCAACTGATAGGTGCGTTCGAAATCATGACGGCGGGTTTCCAGCCAGGCATGGTAGTCCTGATAGGCTGTTTTACGCCAGATTGCCTGAAAGGTGGCGTCGATGTCGGATTCGAAACGTTTGTTGACACCTGCGCGCAGGCCGTGCCGGCGGTAGGAATCCACTTTTTCGCGGCTGTTTTTGCGCAGGTAGTCGTAGCCGCCGAATACCAGCCAGTCTTTCGGCAGGGCGTAGATGGCGGTGGTGAACAGAAGCGTCTGCGGGCCGTTGAAATGTTTTAATTCGCCGCGGTAGCGGTCGTATTTGTGGTCGAGCTGCACGCCCAGCGAGGCTTGGTCGGAAAAGGTGCGGCTGTATGCCGTGCTGATGCCGGCGCTGCTGTCGCGCAGTTTGCCGCCCGACCATTCGTATTGCACCTGCGGGCCGATACTGAAGGAATGGTCTTTGCTCTGAAAACTGTAAGCGGGGCTGACGTTGATATTGTGTTCGCTGTATTCTTTGTTGCCGGGATAGAGCCGGCCCCATGCGTAGCCGCCCAGTTGCAGGCCGTGGTGGCCGTTGAGCGAAATGCGTCTGCTCAAGTTGGCGTCATATACCCACATCCGGTTTTTCAACGCATCGGGCGCGTAGGCGTCAAGCTGTTCGTTGCGGCAGGACAGCATTCCGGCATCGTCCAGAATCGGCTGCCCGTTCGAATCGAAACCGCAGCTTGTCTGATTGCGGACAACCGTCGCGCCCGACGACTGGTTTAAGTTGGTGTCGTAACCCGCGCCGAACGAAACCGAGCCGCTCCACGCATCGCGTTTCTTCAAAGCGTCGGCAAACACTTTGATTTTCTCATTGACGGCGGGCACTTCGGGAATATCGATGCCGTCGAACAATGCCGCCGATTCTTTGTTTTGTTTGTCTATAAACAGCAGCCGCGCCAAATCCAGGCGGCCGCGCAGAAATTCGGGATTTTTGCGGTAAAGCTCGCGGTATTTCGCCAGCGCGGCCTCCAAATCGTCGCGGAACACCGCCTGATTGGCCTCGGCAAACAGCACTATATCGGGGTCGTAATCATCCTGACGGCGGTAAATGTCCAACAGCCGCGCCGTTTCCTCTTCGTTTTGCGCGTTGACCGCCTTCATCATCGACAACGCCAAATCTTCGCCGTCCTGCACTTCTCCCGCGCCGAACTCAATCGCCGTATTGTCCGCTTCGTTCCTTTCCTGCTGTGCGCGGCGGAGTTCCGTTCCCTGTTTGAGCTGCATGAAGCGGTCTTCCCTGTCGTCGGCAAACGCGTGGGGCAGCAGGCTGATAAAAAAAGGAAGGAGTAAAAGGCGTTTCATAAAATTCTTTCCTGTGTATCGGGCGGCTTTGTTTTTCAGACGACCTTTTCAAAGAAAAACTGACATTTCATCTTTACCGGGCAAGAGCATTGTTTATTTGCATGAAAGCCCCTGCCGGGTCGTCTGAAAAATGGGCTTCTCAAGCCCATCGAAACAGCACGCCTTCAAACTCACGGACCGTTCGGAAAATACCAGCTTAAACGCATTGCGAAGCCCGATATTTCCGAACGGCCCTGTACGATGTGCATTGTGTGTCGGATGATTTGTGTTTTATAGGCGGACGGAATGGGAAACGACAAAAACCGTCCGCCTTATCGCATTATGATTCATTATTTGCCGGTTTTCGTACCGCCAAAGGCAGTGTTATAGGCATGGTTTCGACCAAAATCAGCCACGCCCGCAATCGCTGCGCCTTGATTGCCGAAGAAATGACCGTGGGTCGTACCGGCCACTTTGTTTGCCGTAGCTTTACCTTCAAATGAAGCCTGCGCCGTATTAATCGTGGCATTGTTGATGGCGACATTCAAACCTGTACGTTTCATTTCGCCGTTCAGCGTCCGCTTACCGAAATCAGCTTTCAACGTACCGTTTAAGAGGGCTGTATTTTGCGTATGATATTGGTTGATACCCTTAACCGTATAAGTGGCAGTACCCGTAGTCGGCAGATTGGTGGTTCGACCCGTGCCGCTATAGAAGGCAGTGTAATTCGTACCTTTTGCACCGACAGCCGCGCCGGAAGGAACAGCAGACCAGTCGCCGAAGTAAACATCCATATTACCGACTTTGGAATAAGATAAACGGCCTAAATGAGAATGGTCGGGCATTTTGGGAATCAGATGCCATGCACCGGTCATCCGATACAGATTGGCAACTGTAACGCCGTTTTTGTCTTTACCCAAAACACCTCTAGCCAAGGTTCTGACAAAGAATTTGTTTGCCGTCGCATCAATTTTGGCAAAAGAAACAGGCTGATTGTTAGCAAGACCATTTTTATTTGTCGTTTTTGCATTTGAGTCAACCACATTAATGGCTGCTTTACCGAAATTCGCGTCGTTTCGGTTAGTCTCCACTGTCGGGACAATATGCTTAACCCCTTTTACATTATTTGAAGAGAAACCTGAAGCCGGATTGGCAGCAAGCACAGAAGAAGCGGCAAACGCAACACTCAATACCGCAACGGTTTTTACGAGTTTCATAATTCACCCCAAAATAAAAATTTACAAAATCAACGAACTTTCTCAAGAAGAATCTGAATCAAACTTACAAATCCGCCCTCTTGGAAAAGTAAGGTAAGTATATTCCTATTTTTAGGAAATAGAAACATGAATTATTATCATTTCTGAAAATTTACACTTCACCAATATCAGGGTTTTGATAATTGTATTTAGAAACTATTTTAGAACTTGCCCGTAATCCCTATCCTGATGGTTCTGCCCGGTGCGGGCAGATAGGAGCGGCTCATCGGGTCGAGGTAGTAGCGGTTGGTCAGATTGCTGCCCACCAGCTCGGCAGTCAGGTTTTTGCCGATTTTGTAGCGCAGGTAGGCATCCCATACCGCGACAGGCTGCCAACGCATATCGTTATATTGGGGTTTATGATTAGTTCCCTTATATTGATTGAATACGTTGTAGTGGGGCTGCCACGCATCATTGCGGTTTTCATAGACGCGGCTGTGGTAATGAAGGCGCACGCCTGTTTCCAGTCTGTTGGCAAGAAAGCGGCTGCCCAATTCGGCATCAATCGACCAGCGTGGCTGAAGCGCGCTTGCCAGATAGCCCGAATCGCTCAAACCTCCGTGATTGCAGACGGGGCGACTCATGGTTTTGCCGGTTTCGGCAAAATATGCTGCATCGACATCTCCCGCAGTCACAGTCGACCATTGGAAGGTTTCGTCGCACATTTTGTTTTTCAGGCTGCGGAATACGTTCAGGCTACCAAAGACGCGTCCGGTATCGAAGCGGGTGGACAGCTCGGCACCACTGCGGATTTGTCTGTCGAATTGTTCGAATTCGAGATTGTCGTCCCTGTCGATAACGTTTTTGGTCTTGTTATGGAAGTAGTTGATGCGGAAATCCGCTTTTTTCATTTTCGGTAACAATCCTGTCAAATCATGGATGTAGCCGACTTCCCAGTTTTTGGCGTGTTCGGGGCGCCAGCCGTAACCCAGGCGGTTGAATGAGCCGGCGGCGGTAGAAAAGCCGTAAGTCCCTTCAAAAATGCTGGGGTAGCGCAGGGTTTCGGTATAGCGCAGATAGGCGCGGCTGAAGTCGGTAAAATGGACGGTGGCAGAAAATGCGGGTACCCAACCGCTGCCTTTCTGCTTCATCGCCCGCTGCCTTTCGGCTTCGGTCATCGGAGTCGTATATACACTTGAGTCAACGTTATAATATTTGGGCACAAATTTCGGGCTGTCGGGATTGGACGGGTCGTAAACGGGATTGGGGACTTGGGCGTGCAAATCGGGAATGCTGCCGTTGGTAAGGGGGTGATCCTTCATATTCAGACGACCTTCATTGTCTTTCAGCCAGTAAAAATCTGTCTGTTCATTGGGATTGACCCATGTACTTCGATCACTACTCAAGGTCGGTATAGTCGAATTCCAGTCAATTTGCTTATATTTCTTTAATTTTTCTGCATATTCCTCTTTGATATATAAGTCTCCCCAATCCAAACTGCCATCTGCCAAAGCATCATTGATCGCCTTGTAATCCGCATATTCCTGTGGAGTAATCACCCTCACGACCGAATATTTCATTCCCCTGTTCATCTCTAATGGATAGCCGGTCTTATACGTACCGCTTTCCAAACGTTTGCTTTTATCTTGAAGCTGGAAATTGGTATATCGCCCGCCTGCCGTCAACGTCAGCCAGCGGAACGGCTCGTAGCGGAAATTGAAGCCCAGATTGTATTCACGCCGCTTGCCGTTTCGAGGTACACCGTATTGGTTCAATTCATAATTTGCCCTGATGGTGCTGTTTTCGAGTTCTTCCCGATATTTGTCGTATCCTCCCCGCTCCAGCTCGTCTGAAAAATCATTGCGCGATGTCAGTTTTTCGTTTTGAAAATCGCCCATCAAGGTCAGCGACAGTTTGTCGCTCAATTTCATACGGTTGGAGAATTGAAAGCCTGTACGGTTGTTACGGGCGTAATAGGCGTTGCCTTCAACGGTGTTGAAGCGTCCGTTGGTATTGGGCGTTTCGGGTTTGGGCGGTTTGGGGGCTTCTATTCCTGCATCCAGCAATTCCTGCCGCTCTGCGGGGGTGTATTTCTGCCATCTGTCGTATTCGTCCCATGCTATTTGAAATTTGTTGTCCTCATAAACGGTATCGCCGGGCGAGCCGCCTGCGGTATTGGTTTTGGATTTGGTACGCGTTGTCCAAAGCGTGGCATCGAAATCTATCCAACGGCTGCCCTCGGGCTTCCACGAATAGTCGATATTGTAGGAACGCTGTTTGACCCATGCCTGCGGCCATTCGGCAATTTTGTTGAGGACGGACGCATCCCAACTGATGGGGCCGATAATACGCGAAGGCATGATTTCGCCGAACGTGGAATCGGTATGGCGCAGGCCGAATTTGAGCGTTTGGCGGTTCGGCAGACGGAAGGTGGTTTTACCTACCCATGATTTGGTTTCGAGTGAGGTATTGCTGACTTCCCCGCCCGGATGGTAGAAAAGTCCGATTTTTGAAATATCGGGTGCGCCCAGCATGTTTTCACTGCCATAAAATTTTTCGCCCTTGGCAGCGGCTTCTTCTTGACGACGTTTTAATTCGTTTAAAGTTTCTTGTGTCCAAGGACCGATATAGCCGTAACGTTCCGCCCCTTTTTTGCCGGAAAAATAATTGCCTTTACTGCGGTAGGCATAGGCGAGCATGGCATCGAAATTGTCCTGCTTGGTGGCAGCGGCAATGCGGTAGGCTTTATCCTTCCCAAATTTATTGCGTCCGTTGAAACGCTGGTCGATTCGGTCGGTATCGTCAAAAAACGAACGCCAAATACCGCCCGTCGCTACTGCGGGAACAGGCAAGGTTCGATAATCGACTGAATGTTCATAAGCATTCTCACGCCTTTTGATGGAATTGTTGGCAGCCTCCGCCTTCACTTCAAAGCCGTATTTCTGCCCTTCGGGGACAATATCGTCGGCATCGATGGTTTTCAGGGCGACGGAGCCGCCTATGCCGCTTTTCATATCGCGGCTGAACGAGGGGCCTTTTTCGATAGACACGCTGCTGATGATGTTGGGGTCGACGTAGTTGCGGTTGTTTGCGCCTGCGTATCCGCGCCAGACGGTAATCGCCTGCTCAGTGCCGTCGATGGTAACGGGAATCCGTCCCTGCCCCTGTACGCCGCGTATATTGGGATCCAGCGCGCCGCTGTTGCGCGCGTCACCGCTGTACACGCCGGACATACCGCTTAAAAGGTCGGATACGGTGTTGCCTTTGAAGGTTTCGACATCTTCCTTGCCTTTGTAGAGGTTGACGATTTCGCGGGTATAAACTCGGTTTTTACCGATTTCGTCTTTATTGCGTGCGCCTTTGACGGTAACGGTATCGAGAATCACGGTCGGTGTATTATCGACAGCATAAATGATGGGAGAAAAACCGATGGCGGCAATGCAGGCGGCAAGGGTGTTGACTTTGACTGGCTTCATAACGGATTCCTTGTGTGGCGGAATGTCAGACAGCGTCGTCTGAAGATTTTCAGACGACCTCGGGAAGGTTTTGCCGCAAATCAATTGAAAGATGGATTTAATGATTTTGATTATTATTTGTATAATTTTTGATGATTTTAACAAGCTTTTAATAATATGGAAACATTTATTCGATATATTCACATTCAACAGCTAAAATATTTTTAAAACCTATTCTATTGTTTCAACATAAAAATATTTAATTTCTATATAAATAATCCAAATAAAAAAAGTCGCCTGAATATGTCTTATCAGTCGGTTAAAACAATTTCTCACAATTCAAATGAGAAAGTCCTAACCAAGCCTGTAAGGTATTTTCAGACGACCTTTTAGTTGCCTACTTCCATTCAGTGCCTCGGCTCTTCTTTCTCCTTTTGCACAAACTGCTCAAGCAGTTTGCGCTTTTATCCTATGAAGAGAATAATGACTCCCATCTATCATCTATACATACGAGGGCAGGCATGAACTCTTTTGCATCATTGTTAAACCATCCCGATATTTCTTTTCTCCCGATTCCAGCCAGCATCAAAGTCGATAATCCGGCAACGGGCGAAACTTTGGCGTTTGTCCGCACAACCCGTTCAGACAGCCTCAAGCTGCTGATTCAAAAGGCGGAGGCCGCACAAAAATTATGGGCGGCAAAAACTGCGTTGGAGCGCGCCGATGTGTTGTGGCGTTGGTATTTTCTGATGAAGGAAAACAAAGAAGAACTGGCGCGCATCATGACGATGGAACAGGGCAAAAGCCTGACCGAGGCGCGCGGCGAGATTGATTATGCGGCTTCGTTTGTGCGCTGGTTTGCCGAAGAGGCGCGGCGGATTGACGGCGATGTGCTGACGAGTGTGAAAGCATCGCAAAAACTGGTCGTGTTGAAACAGCCCGTCGGCGTTACCGCCGCGATTACGCCGTGGAACTTTCCGTCCGCGATGATTGCGCGCAAGGCTGCGCCTGCTTTGGCGGTTGGCTGCGCGATGATAGTCAAACCTGCGTCGCTCACGCCCCTGAGTGCGTATGCGCTGGCGCTGCTGGCTTACGAAGCGGGCGTGCCGCAGGATTTGCTTCCCGTCGTCAGCGGCCGCGCTTCGGAAATCAGCCATGAATTTGCCACAAACCCGACCGTGCGCAAAATCAGCTTTACCGGTTCTACCGAAGTCGGTGCGAAAATTTTTGCCGACAGCGCGGCGGACATTAAAAAACTCAGTTTGGAACTGGGCGGCAACGCGCCGTTTATCGTGTTTGACGATGCCGATTTGGACAAAGCCGTCGAAGGCGCGATCGCCAGTAAGTTTCGCAACAGCGGTCAGACCTGCGTCTGCACCAACCGCGTTTACGCCCAATCCGGCATTTACGACGAATTTTGCCGCAAATTAAGTGAAAAAGTAGCCGCACTCAAATTGGGCAACGGCTTGGATGAAGGCGTCAACCAAGGGCCGCTGATTGAGGAAAAAGCGGTGGAAAAAGTCGAGCAGCACATCGCCGACGCGCTATCCAAAGGCGCGGTTTGCCTGACCGGCGGTATACGCAGCGCGTTGGGCGGAACGTTTTTCGAACCGACTGTCTTAAGCGGCGTAACGGCGCAAATGGCGGTGGCGCGCGAAGAAACCTTCGGGCCGTTGTGTCCCGTGTTCCGCTTTGAAACCGAAGCCGAAGTCATCGCGGCCGCCAACAATACGGAATACGGTTTGGCGGCCTACCTCTTCACCGCCGACACTGCCCGCCAATGGCGCGTCGGCGAAGCCTTGGAATACGGTATGGTCGGCATCAATACCGGCTTAATCAGCAATGAAGCGGCACCTTTTGGCGGCGTGAAACGCAGCGGTCTGGGACGCGAAGGCAGCAAATATGGTGCGGACGAATATTTGGAATTGAAATATTTGTGTATCGATGTGGCGAATTGAGTTTAGTCTCAGGAGGTCGTCTGAAAACGTAACTTCAGCAAGATAATCGCCCCCTATCTTTGTAGCAGTACTCTGAAAGAATTGGCGGAAATCAACAAATACGCTATACAAGGCTGCCGTGTCGTTCAACTGATGAGTTCGCCAAATATTTTTGCTGGGGCAACGACACCAAACTTTAAGGCTCACTGGATAGTATGGGAAAGTCCGTTGGTAAGCCGGCAAACAGGGGAGATATAGTGGATTAAATTTAAATCAGGACAAGGCGACGAAGCCGCAGACAGTACAGATAGTACGGCAAGGCGAGGTAACGCCGTCCTGGTTTAAAGTTAATCCACTATAATTGACCAATACAGCAGGCTGACAGATACAGTAGATTTGAAACTGTTTACTTGAAGCAAGAATTTTTAAAGCAATAACATAAGGAAAAAGAAAATGAAAGGATTGTTTATATTTGCTCTAGCTTGCTTTACTGTCACACCAAAAGTCGAATCATTGCCTGATGCAGAATTAAATAAGCCATATTTCATAGAATTTAATGTGGCTAACCAAGCTACTTATCCCGATCATTTCAATGTGGAAATGGATCCTCCGAATTCGGGTTTGACTGTAAAGCCCATCGATAAGTGGTATGATACGGTTCATATTTCTGGAACTCCAAAGGAGAAGCAGGATATTAAAATTGAAATATCATATTTAATAAGAGGGCCCGTAGGTTTTTTTGAAGATCCGGAACAGAAGAAATTTTATCAGATAAAAGTTAAAGAATGAGTCAAGGTTATCTGAAGGTTTAGTTTAGACAGCTTTCCCCTAAGAAAGGATTGTTGATATTTCAAGGAAACACCACGTTGTTTACATAACAGGCGTAGGTTGAATTGAAAACCTAACTTTCTCAAAGGTCGTCTGAAAAATTTCCCAAAGCCAGCTTTGGAGCAATCGATTTTAGAATTTTGTGAAATATCAGTAAACTATGGAGCATATTTTAAGTATGACTAGGAAAGTATTTATCTTTTCGGCTGCAATAGCGTTATCCGGTTGTTTTGCTGGTAAACATAAAGTTCAGGCATTACCGGATGCAGAATTAAATAAGCCATATTTCGTAGAATTAAGAACTAAATATGCTGCTTATCCCGATTATTTCAGGGTGAAAATGGATCCTCCGAATTCGGGATTGACTGTAAAGCCTATCAATATGTGGTATAACAAATTGAATATTTCTGGAACTCCACAGACCAAGCAGGATATTAAGATTGAAATATCTTATTATGTAAGAGGAGCAGTAGGCTGGTTTGAAAGTATGGACCAAAAAGAATTTTATCAAATAAAAGTCAAAGAATGAGTTAAGGTTACCTGAAGGTTTAGTTTAGACAGCTTTCTCCTAAGAAAGGATTGTTCATATTTCAAGAAAACACTGCGTTTTTTGCATAACAGGCGTAGGTTAAATTGGACACCTAACTTTCTCAAAGGTCGTCTGAAAGTTTTCAGACGACCTTTTTACTAATGGCAGTCGTCCCGTTCGATTGTTCATACAACAGAAGAAACGGAAGATGATATATCGGGTATAAACTCTGGAAAAACAATTTCCTGAAGCCGCGACTGGCTTTGTATCACTTGCGCCTTCTTCGGCTTGTAAATTGGCATAAAAATGTATTGTTAAACTTTTCATCATCAATAAAAAAACCAACCTCTCAAAGGTCGGTTTTTTTATTTTTCGCAGAAATACGAAATGGCGATTATGAATGTGCTTCCAAATCTGCCAAAATTTGATTCAGGCTATCCCTAACCTCTTCTGCCTTTGCAGCAGGATGACCGTTTGCATCCAAAGAGTCACGGCTGAAGCTGTCGACATAAGGCGCAAAGGTATCTTTCAGCTTCAACAGTTTCACCACATCGGAACGGGTGTAACGATCGCCGCCGTAACCGACAACGATACCGTTCTCATGTTGCCACTGGGCAAATTGTGACGGGCTGATTTGCACCAGTTCGCACATTTCGTCCAGCGAAAAATAACGTTTTGCAGGAATAACGGGATTAGCGTTGTTTGTCATAGTAATGCTCCACCATGCCTTTGAGTTTTTGGCTGGCATGGAAAGTTACTACGCGGCGGGCGGTAATCGGTACTTCTTCGCCGGTTTTCGGATTACGGCCGGGACGTTGCGGTTTGTCGCGCAACTGAAAATTACCGAAACCGGAAATTTTGATTTCTTCGCCGCGTGCCAAAGTGCTGCGGATTTCTTCAAAAAAGAGTTCGACGATTTCTTTGGCATCGTTTTTGGTTACATTGCTGACTTTATCTACCAAAATATCGGCCAATTCGGCTTTAGTTAGTGTCATATTATTACCTTCTGTTGTAACAGGTGCAGATTATTACCAATTTCTATTTAAAATTCAAGCGAATATTTATTTTTTAGCTGCGAAGTTGCGCTCCCGCAGCAGTTGCCGCATCAATCAGTTTTCCGATAACCGGCTCGACTGTTTCATCCGTCAGCGTGTTTTCCATATCCTGCAAAATCACTTTAACTGCCATGCTTTTCATCCCTTCGGGCAGGCCCGTACCGCGATACACGTCAAATACGCTGATTTCCTGTACCAACTTGTTTGCCGCGCCGTTCAAGGCGGCCAACAAATCATCATGGGTCATGGTTTCAGGCATCACAAACGCCAAATCCCTGCGCACCAGCTGAAATTTCGATACTGCCTGATAACGCGTTTTTTCGCGTTCCAACACGGCTGACATGTCGATTTCAAATACAAGCGGCGCTTGCGGTAAGTCGTATTTTTGCAGCCATTTCGGATGCAGTTCGCCGACAAAGCCGATGATTTGGTCGTCTGAAACGATATTGGCGGCGCGGCCTGGATGCAGGGCGGGATGTTCGGTTTTGACGAACTCAACTGTTTTGTTTTTCAACAGATTTTCTACATCGGCCTTGATGTCGTAAAAATCCGCGTTGCGCGTTTTCTCGCCCCATTGTTCGGGCATCGCCGCGCCGTACCACAGGCCGCCGATGCGTTCGTTTTGTACAAACTGGCCGTCTGAACCTTTGCTGAACACGCGGGCGATTTCAAACACGCGCACGCGGTTTTGCTTGCGGTTCAGGTTGTTTTGCAAAATTTCCACCAAGCCGCCGATGAGCGTGGAACGCATCACGGCATACTGTGCCGCCAGTGGGTTTTGCAGGCGGATGGGGTTGGCGTTGGCGGCAAAATCGTGTTCCCACTGCTCGTCAACAAAGGCATAGCTGACCACTTCGCGGTAGCCACGCGCCGCCATTTCGTTATAAACGGCAAAACGCGGACGGCGGGTTTCGGGCAGCGCCAACATTTTCAGACGACCTGACGTGTAATCGTCGGGGATATTTTCATAGCCGTAAACGCGGCCGATTTCTTCAATCAAATCGGCTTCGATTTCGATGTCGAAACGGAA
>ERZ773021.574-NODE-574-length-15484-cov-2.85398_pt1 | contig 15484 bp, 14 predicted proteins | sample MGYA00511668_ERZ773021 | MGnify/ENA primary metagenome ERZ773021 (study PRJEB29015, sample SAMEA2737961) | human oral metagenome | biome: human oral; feature: human-associated habitat; material: dental | place: China | collected 2032 ... | reverse complement strand
CCGCCATAAAGCGGCCCAATTGCTCGGCCAACTGAAATGACAATATTGTACAAGCCTTGATAGTGACCAGCATTAGCAGTCCCAGTCAATTGGGTAATCCACGCTGGCAATCCTGCAAAGCTCAATGTCTCTCCAATCGTCAAAACCACAAAGTCAATTACAAACTCGACCAAGTTATGGGCAAAGATTAAAATTCCTAACATAATCTGGGTTGAAAGCCGCATATAGGGGCTTAACTTGTTAACTAACGGTTGACCAATAATAATAATGATCCCGTTTAGTGTCCACAATAAACTATATGCATAAAACGGAATTCCCATATTAGTCATATGAACTGCCATAACACTTTCCCAAAGCGAATAACTAATATGAATTGTCATTACATTGATCAAAATTAAGAATACCAGGGCGATAAATTTTGAACGGCCCTTGATTCGTCGACCTGGCTTTGAACGTTGCTGTCCGATACTCTTAACCTCAATGTTAAACGTAAAGAGTACCATTAGGGTTAAGCCTAGATAGAATGCCGAGGCAACGCTAAAGACCAGTACGACACTAATCGGCAATAAGACACCCACAAGAAGGGTTCCCAACACTACTCCCACATTAAATGCCATGTAAATGTAGTTAAACACGAAGCGTGCTGGGTGATTAGCAACCGCCGTCCCGTAGGAATTAACAATCGTCATATTAATCCCATCACCAAAACTATTAATTACCATCAACACAGCATACCATGGCCAACCGTGAATAAAAATCAGCAGGATAATTGGAATGGTCGAACAGGTTACACCTAACAAAGCTGTTCGGTAAGAACTCCAATGATCAAATAACCATCCTCCAATATAGTTACCAGTCATCATCGCAATTGATATTAGGAGCATTACCACCCCCGCCGTTGTTAATGTTTGGCCTAAATATTTATTAACGTACATCGTTGTTAACGGCCAAATAAAGGCAGCACCAGTATTGTTCAACAAGCTTGCCAATGCTACCCACTTCAGTTGAACCGTTCTTTCTTTTTTCATCCGTTCTTTTTTCTAACCCCCACAGTTTTCTTGAACTCCTCAAAAAGAAAGAGACCGAGATACAATCTCAATCCCAATATCAAGTCCCTATAATTAGTGCTCAGCTACCATATTTTCCTGTGGCACCCGAAGCAGGGTATAGCTCGACGCAACATGATTTGCCCGCAAGCTAAGACCATTTAGCGGTGTATTACGGTAATGTCCCGTCATTACTGCAGCAAATGCATGACCTGATTCATTATCAATTTTCTGCAATTTTTCCTTATTCCACGGTAAACTCGTTGCTTCAACAGGAATAAGTCGTGCCCCGTCACTAATGGAACTAAACCGGGAACTAACCATATACTTAGAATCATCAGCCCAGTAAGTGTACGATACGATCGGCCGCTTCCCTGATGCACTATGCTTAGCAAGAACATAGTAGTAATCGTTCCCTTGATCATGTAATTGTAATGGTTGGTACTTTGTGGATAGTTGTACCTGTTGATGATCATTGTAATTAACCGGTTGAATAAAGCGAAGGTAAACCAAGCTCCCTAACCATAAAATTGCCACCAAACTCATTACTACATACTGGGTAAACAGCTTACCATCAAACCGTTTCTTTGTTTTGGCAATTAACATTAACTGCTTTACCCGAATATAGTGGATTACAAAACCTAAAAATCCAATTCCAAGGATCCACATTAACCAGCCTAGCCAGTTCCAACTCATAATTTTAATTCTCCATTTCTTCTCAATAGACTTATATTATTGATTATCACACAAAATGATACCATTGTCCGCCCACATCACCAAAACTTAAATATTTATTCCATTTCATTTTTGCAAACTATGATAAACTTAATTTTGGCATCAAATCAAAGAATGTTTTACAATAAGATTAGTTAATCTTAATATTAGCCTTGCTAAATAGCACTAAGGGGGAAATTTATTTCATGGATAATTTGAACGAAATTGCCCAAGAATTGATCAAATTTGAACGTGAGCATGATATGAACGATAATCAAGTTGCTTTTGGTAGTCACTTATCTGTTGAACGGATCCACGACATCAAATCTGGCAACAGTACCGCAACCGATGAAGAAGCCGAATTAACTGAACGGTTCATGCAAAGCAATAATAGCAGTAACGATTAATTTAGCAGTACAAAGCCCCTAGCATTCAAGGAAACTGAATGTTAGGGGCCTTTTTGTATAAAAAATTATGATTTATTCATTAACACATTAGAGAAGCGAGCCGATTATCCCCTAAATTTTACTGGCAGTGTCACTGATTCGATCTTTTTCCTCGGGTTAGCAATTCGTTCAAATAATGTCGAAATCAAATTTTCAGCAAGGGCATGGATTGGCTGAACCACAGTCGGTAATTGTGGGGCAATTTGACAAATCAATTGTGAGCCATCATATCCAGTGACAAAAAAGTCACGATTAACTTGGTACCCCTTTTGTCGATACTGCGAAATGATCCTTAGTGCTTGAACATCATTCGATGCAATTACACCATCAAATTGTTTGGCAAAGTCTGTCTGGTCAATTTCTTCTTTAGTTAAGGTTACGAAATTGTGGCCCTGATCATTCAGATAGTCAACTACCCCCTGCAGCCGATTTAACGTTGGCGAAACGGAGGTATCTTCATCAATAATCACTGCCAACCGATCCACCTGATGCTGGATCATAAACCGAGCGGCTAATTTACCGCCACGATAACTATCGGCCGCAACAATTGGAATATTATCAGAAAGATAACGGTCAAAGGAAACAATTGGCGCAGTCAGTTGCTGATATTCCTCAATTCCCAAGTTATGGGAACCTGAAATAATTCCGTCTACCTGGTTGGCAAAAAGCATGTTTAAGTACTCGTGTTCAATTTCGCGATTTTCAGCTGAAGAAGCAATAATCGTCTTGTATCCCTTTAAGAATAGCTGATGCTCCAACTCATTAACTAATTCAGCAAAGAACGGGTTCGTAAGATTAGGGAAAATCAAGCCAATAAATTTTGACGGTTTTCCTTGCATTGCCCGTGCAAGAGCATTCGGCTGATAGTTTAACTGGTTCATTGCTTGATAAACTTTCTTAATGGTCTTTTCACTTAAGGAACCATAATTGTTAATTACCCGTGACACAGTTGTTACGGAAACACCAGCTAATTTAGCCACATCTTGTAGTTTAGCTACCATTCTTCTTCCCCAATCTTTCTCAAACTGTTTTTCATTATATCCTAATATCAAGCTCTGAGGTTAAACAAAATAATTTTAATTAAACAACTAGTGATATAGTGTTTATTAATAGAAGTTATTTAGAAATATATCTTTCGATTGATAAGAATAAATAATCGTTGTTTTTATAATAACGATAAATGTTAAAATTACTTGCTCTTTTAACATATTAATGATACTTTTTATTTAGTTTGAAATCTTAATAACTTCTTAAAAATTTTTACTTTTTATTACCTTTTGATTATTGTTCGATTAGTTAATAAAGTTCCAAGAAGTTTTTCTAGGGGGAGTCAGAAAAATGAATCGATCAGAACTAACAAATTCGACAACGCATTATAAAATGTATAAGAGCGGTCGAAAATGGATGTTCGCTGGTTTAACTGCAGTTACTTTGCTAACAGCAACCGGTGCTGTAGCTCATGCCGATGAAACGCAACAAACCAGCAACAACGCCACCGAAGTTACCGCTAACACTAATTCTAATAGTAACAATACTGACAGCAGTGCTGCTGATAATGTTACCAGTCAAAGTGCCAACACCAGCAGTAATAGTGAAGTTGTTTCTGCAACCGTTGCGGCCTCAAACGTTAAGGTAACGAGCGCTGCGGTTAGCGCTGCCAGTGCTGCCACTTCCACCGTTGCTTCAGCTTCTTCTGCAAGCTCTGCACCAACAAGTGCTACGAGTTCTGCAGTTGCTCCACAATCAGCAGCTGCTTCAGCTAACACAACAGCAGCTTATGCAGCTCAAGCTCCAGCATCTTCAGTTGATTTAAATTCGCTTCACTTTAGTAATAACGCCCATTCACAACAGTTTATCCAAAGTGTTGCTCAAGGGGCAATTGATGGTTGGAACCAATACCGAGTTCTCCCATCCGTTACCGTAGCCCAAGCAATTCTTGAAAGTGGTTGGGGACGGTCAAGCTTATCAACTAGCGCCCATAACCTTTTTGGGATTAAGGGTTCTTACAATGGTCATTCAGTAGTAATGCGGACTCGGGAAGTCTACGGTGGTCGCTCAGTTTACGTTAACGCTAATTTCCGGGCATACGCTAACAACTCTGAATCGGTAACCGATCATGGACGTTTCCTCAATGTTAATAGTCGTTACCGGAACCTGCTTGGCGATACTAATTACGTTTCAGTTGCTAACAAGCTTCGCCAAGACGGCTACGCAACCGATCCTAGCTATGCAAACGCATTGATTAACCTTATTCGGACATATAACTTAACCCAACTTGACTCAGTTGCTTTCTCTGGTAAGGTTGTTACTAATAAGAACAATAACGGTGATAACAGCAGTTACAATAGTGGCAGTTCAAGTGTAAGTAATACCGGTTACTACACAGTTCAATCCGGTGATACCCTTTCTGGAATTGCTAACCGCTACAGTACTACCGTTAACCACCTTGCTTCATTAAACGATATTAGTAATCCAAATCGGATTTACGTTGGTCAACGACTTCTTGTCCGGCAACAAGCCAGTTCACAAACTAACACTAATACTTCAAGCAGTACTGCTAACACCAGTTCTAGTGCTACAGGTACATATACCGTTCAATCCGGTGACACTCTTTCCGGAATTGCTAACAAATTTGGTACCAATTATGAATCTTTGGCAAGCCTGAACAACATTTCTAATCCAAACCGGATTTATGTTGGTCAAGTATTGAAACTAAGTGCTAACTCAACTACAGCTAGCTCCACTCACCAAGTAACCGCTAATACTACTTCAGCGGGTAGTTACACCGTCAAGGCTGGTGATTCGCTTTCTGCAATCGCTGCCCGTACGGAATGAGTTACGAAACCTTGGCTCGCTTGAACAACATTGCCAACCCAAACCGGATCTACGTTGGCCAAGTATTAAGATTAGGCTCTGGTTCTACTTCTACCGTTTCCAATGTTGTTAACCATTCCACTGCTTCATCTGCTGGATCCTACACCGTTAAGAGCGGTGACTCACTTTCCGCAATCGCTGCCCGGTATGGAATGAGTTACGAAACCTTGGCTCGCTTGAATAACATTGCTAACCCAAACCGGATTTATGTTGGTCAAACTCTTAACCTTGGTACTTCAGGTTACACAAGCCATCATTATGCAGCAAGCTCATCAAGCAACGGTGGTTCATACACCATCCAAGCTGGCGATACCCTTTCCGCAATCGCTGCTCGGTATGGAATGAGCTACGAAACTTTGGCTCGCTTAAACAATATTTCTGATCCAAACCGAATTGTTGCGGGTCAACGAATCGTTCTCTAATCAAATAATTAAATCATTAAAATAATGCGCTTAAGCATGATAAAAGAATCATACTTAAGCGCATTTGTTATATAATAGAGTTATATGTATTGATATGTTTTGGCCTGAGTTTAGATAGTGAAAAGGGTGATTACATGATTAGTCAAACGGGGAGAGCTTTTGCTGACATAGAGGAGATTAGTCAATTATTTAAGTTACTTGGTAATCCGAAACGATTACAATTACTATATCTCTTAATTCAAGATTCAATGAGCGTAACGGAAATTAGTCAACGGATGAAGTGGGAACAATCAGGGGTATCCCACCAACTGCAGCTACTCCGCAAGTTTAATTTGGTCGAACAGCGACGCGACGGAAAAACGATTATCTACCGCCTCGAAGATCCACAAGTAATGACGCTGATTGCAGATGTGCTTTCACACGCAGAGCAAATAATCCATCGGTAATTTTTAACGGAAAAATAAACGGACGGGGACGTGAAATGAAGCCACAAACGACTTCTATCACATTCCCGCCCGTTTTATTATATTTAATTTTTACCTAGCGTCCCGCTATCCACAGAAACTAAGTAAACTTTAAAGCAATTTGATCTTTCGCCATGATGTCCCGAATCACAACTTTCTTTCCATCATGAAAGTCATTATCGGTTAACCGAAAACTCGGGTGACTATGAGCATAAAACTTAAAATAATATGTTGGTGTCGTTGTTAAATCTTCCACTTTAAGTACACCAGTGGAACCATCAGAACAATTAAATTCTTGAGTTGCGTTTTCTTTGTCTTGAATATAAACCGTCGTCATTCCTAACACCTCCATTATTTATTATACTGCCATTTTCGGATAACCTAAAAATATTTTTAAAGTTTTATCATGATAATAGTCATTTTAGTCAAAATAGTATATTAAATATAAGAAAAGGAGCACCACCGACCGTCAGTCATGACTAATCGATTATGCCCCCTATTCAATATTATTTGATTCTGATCTTTTAATCTGCCGCAAGCGCATCAATTGGATTCAAGTTAGCTGCTCGCCGGGCTGACAATAGAGCTGCCAAGAATGAAATAACCAACGCTACTATAAAGGCAAATGCAATATTACCAAAAGTAATTTGAATAATATTATATTTAATCAAGTGATATAGGCCATGATTAATTGCTAATGTGGCAATAAAGACAATGATCAGGGCCAAAATTGCGGAAAAGAACCCAATAAACAACGATTCGGATGTGAACAATCGGCGAATATCCTTTTTTCGTTCACCGAGCGCCCGCAAAATGCCGATTTCCTTGGTCCGCTCTGAAACTGACATGTACATTGTTACAATAATCATCAAGGCCGAAACAAGTAATGAAATTCCAGCAATGGCAGCAAGCAGAGTAGAGGCTAACTTAACGTAGGTATTAACGGTCTTCAAAATTGAGCCAACCGTCATCGCACCCAAGATTCGCTTGTTCTGGGCATTCCGTAAATTATTAACCCGATCAGCAACAGTCTGGACCTGATTCAGATCCTTAACATTTACAGAAAGGAAGTTAGGCTGGACGCTACCATTAGCATCCCGAATCATCCTGGTTAGCGTTGCGGAATTAATCGAGGTCCGCACACTAGTACCATTAGAAATGCCTGATACTTTGACATTCCCCTCTGCTTGAACTGGCTTCCCTGAATCATCAACCCAGTTGAAACTAAGCTTAACTGTCTTCCCAATTAATTGCCGATACTTTTTAGCACTGCTTAATTGGATTGCTTGCTGTTTAGTAAGGACGATCTCACCATTACCTGGTTTATGGCCCTTAGTAATTCCCCTAGTTGTGGTTGCACTAGTCCAACTTTCCATTGAGGTGCCGCTTTGTTGGAGATCCTTATACGAAAGCCGGTAACTTGGTAACATATACCCCTTTTCGACAGAGGATATTCCGGCAATCTTCTTCACTTGATTAATCTCACTTTGTTTAATAAACATCGATTGCGGATCTGCCATCATGTTCTGGGTAGACATCTGTAGTTGATCCTGGGTCATCTTTTTCCCAGTGGTATTTTTTAAGATGGTAATACTCCGAGGATTAGCTAGCGAATTAATTTGGTCTTGTATATAGCCATTTACACCATTCCCCAATCCGCTGAACAGGAGGACTGCAAAAATACCAATTGCTGTTCCAAGCATTATTAGCGAATTTCGCCAAAAATTATACATCAAATGCTTAAATGCAGTCCGGTAGCTTGCCATTGCCGGAAGAACCCGTGATTGAAGATGCTCTGGATCATCCGGAATTGGGTATGCGGGTCTAAGTCGTTCATCTCCATCAATTTTTCCGTCTGCAAGATGAACAATCCGGGTCCCATGATCCGCTACTTCTTGTGAGTGAGTAACGGCAATTACTAGTTTCCCGTCCTTTGCAATATCATCCAGAAGGTTCAATACTTCTTTTGTATTCTCAGAATCAAGGGCCCCCGTTGGTTCATCAGCAATGATTAATTGAGGATCACTAGCCAGTGCTCGCGCGATCGCTACCCGTTGCTTTTGACCACCAGATAAATGGTTGGGGTGTTTATTAACTTGATCAGCTAACCCCACTCGCTCTAGCAGTTCTAATGCCCGCTTTCGTCGAGCAGCTTTGTCTAATGTTGTCATATCAAGAGCAATCAAAACATTATCAAGAACTGTTAGGTGAGAAATCAAGTTATACGACTGGTAAATATAACCAACAGTTGAGCGCCGATAGTTGTCCAACTGCTTTTCCTTACTGTGATCAATTATTTTCCCGTCAACGATCACTTTCCCCTTAAAATTACGGTCTAAGCCCCCAATAATATTCATTAAAGTGGACTTCCCACCACCGGATTCCCCAAGAATCGAAACGAACTCGCCACGCTCAAAAGAAAGATCAATTCCCCTAAGAACGGGAAATTCCTGTTTATCTAGGTAGTATGCTTTGCGGATATCCTTTAATTCCAGAAAGGCCATAGTCTCCTCCTTAACTGTTTTATCTAAACGCTCATTAATATAACGATTATATCAAGGTTACCGCTCTTATAAAATTACCTTGGATAATTCTAAATTAAATCTTATTATCATTTCCCGGGAAATTATTGGAGAACTTTTTCGCGCTTTAGTTTGCCATCCTCTAGTTGATAAATCTTATCGGCAAATTGACGTAACCGAAGATCGTGAGTTACTACGATTACCGCCTTGTTTCGCTCAGCAGCTAATTCTTTTAATAGTTTTCCAACCATTTCCACCCGATCGCTATCAAGAGCAGATGTTGGTTCATCAGCTAAAACAATTTGTGGTTCAGTATAAAGTGCTCGGGCAATTGCAACCCGTTGATTTTGCCCACCAGAAAGTTCGGCCGGATACTGTTTTAATAGTTTTTCAATTCCAAGTTCATCAAGTAATTGATGGAATTCTTCTTGACCCATGTTGCCATCTTCCTTCACCTGCTGAACCAGCTTAAATTGGTCAGCAATGTTCAGATATGGTAACAGGTTATACGATTGAAGGACAAAACCGATTTTATTTAACCGAAATTGATCCCGTTTCTTACTCGGAAGGCTCAAGAAATCTTGACCATCAATGATTACTTTCCCGCTATCCGGTGTTTGAAGGCCACCCGCAATCGTAAGAAATGTGCTTTTGCCAGAACCATAAGGCCCAAGAACTAAACATAGTTCACCAAGATTGGCCGCAAAATTAACATCCTTTAATACCTGAACTTTACCGATTCCCTTACCGAAGGACTTATTTACATTCTCTAACTTTATGGCTGTTTCCATAATTCTTCCCCCTTAATTAAGTGCCTCAACTGGATCAATCTTAAGAATTAGCCTTACAGGTAATAACGCACCAAGTATTCCTAAAACAATCATCACAGCAGATAATCCTAAAATTAAGGGCCAGTTCATCAAGATTGATACCGTGGTTGGTAACATCAGTGAAGTCAGTTCAGTTAAGATAATTCCTCCAACATCACCAACAAAGACTAAGATTACTGCTTGAGCTAGCGTTGAACTGACTAAGTGCTTTGCTGGAACTCCTTGAGCTCTAAGAACTGCGAAATGGGCCATTTTCTGCATTGTTAATATATAGAGAAAAACAGCAATGATAATTAATGAAATTACCATTAAAAATGAAATCATAAAGATAAAGGTTGTATTCTGAGCTCGGTAACCCGGCAACTTATTGATAAATTCTTTTGTGGTATAGTGAGCCAATTTGGGTTCATTGCTAGCTGCCTGCTTTTGGTTACTAAAAACACCGCTAGCAACAATTGAATTATTTACTCCCTTTAAATTTCGCCATGTTCCTAAGCTTCCGTATGCAATTGGTGCAATATTCAGTTTTGCATTTTTTGCAAAGCCAACAACTTCATATTTGGGGGAAAGTGAATTTAAGGTGACCTTCTTTCCCAAACGGTATCCCTTATCTCTCAAACTTTCATCCAATACAATCTGGTGATCATTCTTTGCTCGGTGTCCACTAACTAATTCCAACCGATCCTGGTAAATAAATTGATCACGAGCTAAACCAACAAACTGGATATTTTCCTTATGGTGATTCGTTTTATCGGTTGTTTCGATAACCACTGGAGTTGCCCCGACAAGCGCATCATTTTTAGAAAGGCTTTTAATTTGATTCTTTGTAATTAATGATTGGCTAAGGCTATCGTTACTATCCTTATTCAAAAATACTGTCTGTGTACCCCAGGACTTTATTGCTGCGGTGTTTTCGTTCGCTAGTCCCAGCATTAATCCCATTAAGATCAGCATCAAATAACTAATTAAGATAAACATCGCCATTATTAGGCCATAGCGAAATTTTTCATGTAAAATTTCCTTAATTGCTAAAAACATCTTAATCACGCTTTCTTTGTCAGAAGCCGAATTACTTCATAACATCGTTCGATAATCTGCTTTTCCTTCTCTGGAGTTTGGAGGCTCTCCTTGATTGCCTCATGACTTAATACCATGATTCCCCACTCTCGACTGTCCTTTGGTTGCGGAGCCTTAGTATGACTTGGCTTAACGAGACTTTCATTTACTTGAAAATGAAGCCGAATCAAATCTTGATACGGACTGCCATTAACAGCATCTAAAAATTCCTTAATCTGTTTCCGGTACTCTTCCGCGCTAAGTATCTGGCTACTGTTCGTGATCTTTTTATGAATTTCAACCATCGCTTGCTGGTAAAGGTAAGCATATGCATCTTGCAAATCATTAAAGTACTTATAAAAAGCCCCACGAGCAATTCCCGCTTCTTTAACAATCCGTGCAACCTGTGCATCAGAAACACTATGGTTACTAAATTCCAGTAATAGCGACTGAACGATCTTTTTCTTTTTATCCTCATTTAAATTTAAGAAAGTTGTGCTTGGCATTTTAATTCCCCCGTTGATCAGTTGACATCGTGTCACTTTTTGTTGAATTAACAGTAGCATTTTGGTGACATTGTGTCAACTTTTGAGTAAAAAAAAGGATTGAGCTCGTTCTGAACTCAATCCTTTTTTATAAAATTCAACTTGTCTTTAGGCTTCTTCCCCAGCTAACTTAACAACAGCCTTAGAAACACCATCAATTCGACCATTTACAAAGTCATCAACTTCCTTAAGGTCAAATTCGTGAGAAAGTAATGGTAAGACATCAACCTTACCTGAACCCATCAAAGCAATTGCATCTTCAAAGCAGTAAGGGTTAATGAAAGCACCTTGAATGGTTAATTGCTTTTGGAATACTTCATAGCTGTTAATGGAGAACTTATCATCTGGGTTACCAACACCAAACATTAATACTTGACCACCACGAGCAGCTGCTTCAACCGCTTGTTCTTGGGTTTCTGGACGACCAACGGCTTCAATGACGATGTCGTAAGCATCGTTAGGAATCTTTTCACCCTTAGCAGTATTAATAGTCTTCGCACCAAACTTGTCGTGGTTTAACTTCAACTTGTCTTCAGAAAGACCACTCAAGGTAACTTCTTCTACCCCTTGAGCAAGTAAAGTTTGAACGAAAAGTTGGCCCATAAAACCATCACCAATAACCAATACTTTTTGGTATGGGTGCAATTCAAGAAGGTCAACCCCGTGAACAGCACATGAAAGTGGTTCAGTAACCGCAGCAGCCTTTAATGAAAGACTGTCAGGAATTGGGTATACAACCTTAGCTGGAGCAGTGAAGTAATCTTCAAATCCACCGTCACGAGTAACACCAACTGCATCTAAGTGTTCACAAAGTTCTGGACGGGATGTCCGGCAGTACTTACATTCGCCACAGTAGATGTTAGGGTCAACAGAAACCCGGTCCCCAACTTTAACATTTTTAACTTCTGAACCAACCTTGGCAACCACACCAGAGTTTTCGTGTCCCAATACAATTGGCGGAACAGCATCTGCTGAACCTGGCAATCCAGCGTAGAGTGCGTGATCGGTTCCACAAATACCTGCATAGGCAGTGTGAACGAGCACTTCATCAGGCTTGATTTCAGGCATATCAACGTCTTTAACTTCTAAGTTCTTAACAGCAGTTAATACAAGAGCTTTCATTACTAATACCTCGCTTGTGAAATATTTCTTTTAACTTATGCGTTTGATTATAATCGAATTAGCATTTCAATGTCAACCGGTTAACATAAATTTCTTCTACCATTTAGTGATTTCATTCTTCGTTTCTTTATTTAAAAATAATTAATTATTTTTATGAATTTTAAATTTTATTTTCGCTTTTTGAAAGCGGTTTGATCCTCGTTAGGTCAACCAAAATTTGTCTTTTGTTTTTCCTTATCCCACTAACAAAGCCCGTCAAATAGGCGTTCTTCCATTGTAGTATATTATTTTTTATGTTACCCTAAAAAAGTAATCAATTTAAGTTAACCGATCTGTTCAATTTGAGTTAACAAAAAAGATGAAAGGTGGATTTGGCGTGGACAACACAAAAAATCAACACCGTAAGCATCATTTAATTGAATATGCTAACGGTAAGTCTCTGGAAGAGATTAACGGAACTGTTAAGGTTCCACATGGTAAAGGTTTCTGGCGAACATTATTCGCTTATTCTGGCCCTGGTGCATTAGTTGCCGTGGGTTATATGGATCCTGGTAACTGGGCTACTTCAATTACCGGTGGTCAGAGTTTCCAGTACACCTTAATGACTACTATCTTGATTTCAAGTTTGATTGCGATGTTACTTCAATACATGGCGGCTAAACTCGGAATCGTGAGTCAAATGGACTTGGCCCAGGCAACACGGGCCCGTACCGGTAAAGCATTAGGTGTTATTCTCTGGATCATGACTGAGTTAGCCATCATGGCGACTGATATTGCTGAAGTTATTGGTGCCGCAATCGCCCTTAACTTACTATTCCATATTCCGTTGATTCCATCAGTATTTATTACCGTTCTTGATGTTTTGGTATTGCTATTATTAACCAAGATTGGTTTCCGGAAGATCGAAGCAATTGTTGCCTGCCTAATTTTAGTTATTCTGTTTGTCTTTGCTTACCAAGTCGCATTGTCACACCCTAACTGGGGTGCTGCTTTTGCTGGCTTATTGCCTTCTACTAAGGCAATTGCTAAGTCACCAGAAATCGGTGGAATTACTCCATTAAGTGGTTCACTTGGTATCATTGGTGCGACTGTTATGCCTCACAACTTATACCTCCACTCAGCAATTTCTCAGACTCGGCAAATCGACCACAACGACTTGGATAGTATCCGACAAACTGTTCGGTTCACCACTTGGGATTCTAATATTCAATTGTCATTAGCCTTTGTTGTTAACGCATTGCTGTTAATCATGGGGGTTGCCGTATTTAAGACTGGTGCCGTTCAAGATAGTTCATTCTTCGGCCTTTACGATGCATTAAACAACACTTCAATGCTCAGTAACCCAATTTTGATTGCAGTTGCTAAGTCCGGTATTCTTTCAACGTTATTTGCTGTTGCCCTGCTTGCTTCTGGTCAAAACTCAACCATTACTGGTACCTTAACTGGTCAAGTAATCATGGAAGGGTTCGTTCACATGAAGATGCCACTTTGGGCTCGTCGTCTTGTTACGCGGATTATCTCAGTTATCCCTGTTTTAATCTGTGTTGGGATGACTTCAGGCGAATCAACCATCCAACAACACACTGCTTTGAACCTTCTAATGGAAAACTCACAGGTATTCTTAGCATTTGCCCTACCATTCTCAATGTTGCCATTGTTAATGATGACTAACAGTGACGTTGAAATGGGTGAATTTAAGAACCGCGGCTGGGTTAAAGTTTGTGGTTGGATCTCCGTTATTGCATTAACTTTCTTGAACCTCTACAACCTTCCTTCAACATATGAAGGATTTGATATTTGGTCAAAAGGTACTTCAGATGTCTTAGCCTACATCACCATTATTATCATCCTTGTCCTCTTAGCTTGGACTTGTGTTGAATTATACCGTGGTGACAAACGCTTTGCTGCTGAAGGAAAAGGTTTCGGTCAAAAGGAAGAAAAGATAGCTGATAGCAAGGATTAAAACTTCCTTTATTATTCACTCACAAATTCTTCAAACTTTACCTGTATATTAGGAACCATAAGATAACTCCTATATCTTTTCCTCCCTAAATAAAAGTAAAGATTTAAAAATTAGGGGCTGGGGTAATTCCCGGTCCCTAATTTTTATTGGCAAATATCGCTAAATCGGTTAATTATTCAGTAAAATGTTATAATATATCCTTGATAATATAAGTCTCATCTTTGACTCTGAGGTGAATCCATTGAACAATCAAAATAATAATGAACGCCCTACCCGTGTTCAGCTATATGATTCAAATAACAATCGTCGTTCCCACCTGGGCGGTAAAAAGCCAAAAATGCCCCACTTTAAGGGAAAAAATAAGCTTTTCAAAATCCTGCTAGCAATCCTGTTAGCTATCTTAGTGATCATGATCATCGTCTTTTTGATCAAGCAACAAAACCCTGTTAATACTGATAACAATGACACAACAGTCTCAACCAGTAGTAAATCATCGTCACATAAAAAGAAGCATCACAAAAAGCACCAGTCTTCTAGTACCAGTGATGATGACCAGGATACTTATTCATTCTCATACTCCACCAATAACGGTGGCGGTTCACGGGGAACTCAACACTACTCTAATCAAGACCAACACACAACCGACAATAATGGCGGAAACACAACTTCTTCTCAAAACAGCACTCCACAATCAAACCAGAACAATAATAACGGGAATGCACATCAATCTAACAATTCTGGTAATGGTCAATCTAATAACGGAAATAATGGTGGTAGCATTGGCTCTACACCAGCACCAAATTCTGCTAGTCACTAAATAAAATTCAAAAAAGGGGTTGCGATTCGTTCTCCCAGTGATATAATCATAGGCAATTAAAGGATATGCACATTAGTTACCCTCTACTAGGGAGTCGGTGCCTAGGCTGGAAGCACCGTTGAGGATCTAATTATTGTTGTACCACCTTTACTTATTGCTTGCCGAAATAAGGCGAGTCGGGTCGTGTCCGTTAATACACCTTAGAGAGGACGGTATCAGTACGTCCTGAAGATGGGTGGAACCACGCTAATTATAAAAATAATTGACGTCCCTAACGCTATTACTTTAGTAGCGTTAGGGACGTTTTTTGTTTAACTACAAAAAAGGGAGAGATTGTTTATGGCTCAAGTTGCTGTTATGTCACCAGATGGATCAGTTAAAAAGATCGATCGTGATTCAAAAGAAGGTTTACAAGCATTACGGAAGCTTTCTGCATTGATGTTGAAGGCTGCCTTAAAGCAAGAATTTAAGGGAATTCGTTTAGGGGAAGCAGTCGCTGACGAAGATGGTTTCCATGTTGATTCTGACAAGGACAACCAACAAGTTTCTGCTGACGAATTACCAGCACTTGAAGATGTTATCAAGGGAATGGCAAAGAACGACGCAAAAGTTGAATTTGTCGAAGTACCTGTTGAAGATGCTTTAGAAGAAGTTGAAGCAGAC
>ERZ773021.573-NODE-573-length-15543-cov-2.92807_pt1 | contig 15543 bp, 10 predicted proteins | sample MGYA00511668_ERZ773021 | MGnify/ENA primary metagenome ERZ773021 (study PRJEB29015, sample SAMEA2737961) | human oral metagenome | biome: human oral; feature: human-associated habitat; material: dental | place: China | collected 2032 ... | reverse complement strand
CATTCAAGTAAGTTGCAGTTAATTGATACTTACCATAGTAGATACCATTCTTAGCTGTGTAACTACCACCAGATTCCTTATTAGCAATCCATTCTCTAGCAGCATCTTCATCGCTAGAAGTAGAGCTAGTAGTAGTATTTTGAGTAGCTGTTGTAGTAGCAGCAGGTGTAGTACTTGCTGAAGAATAGTTAGAGTTAGTATTAGCTACAGTATTATTTACAGAACTAGTAGTATCTGTCCAAGTTGTAGTAGGAGCTTCAGCAGGTGTATTTTCTACATATGTTGTAGTAGCAGGTGCTTGAACTTCTGCTTGTGCTTGAGTTGTTGTAGTTTCTGTTTCTACAGGAGCTGCTGTTTGATCAGTAGTATTTGTGGAAACTGCATCATTTGTTGTAGTAGCTGCTTGATCAGTATTTGTAGCATCAACTTGTGTTTCAGAAGTTGTAGTATCGCTAGCAACATTAGTTTGAGCATCTTGAGTAGTTGTATCTTCAGGAGTAGCTGTTTGGTCAACAGTAGTTGTAGTATCTTGAACTTGATCTGTTGCAGCAGGCACATTATTTTGAGCAGCACTATAATCAGTTTGAGTATAGTTAGCTTGTGCATCTGTATTTTGAGCGTAATTTTGTTGGTATTGGGATGCAGTTTGATATGTAGTTGTAGTATAACTACCATCGCCCATTTCAAGAGTTTGACCAACAAAGATCAAATCAACATTTTCAAGGTTATTTAATTGTTGTACGTTATCAACGGTAGTAGCATGGTCTAAAGCAAGTTGAGAAACAGTATCACCGGATTTTACAGTGATTTTGTCAGCTTTAGCACCATTAGCAGCTGCACCAGTTGCGATAATACCAGTAGCGGCAGTTAAGGATAATAAAGTCTTGTTTAATTTCATATACTAAGTTCACTCCAAATTAAATAGATTTTCTGTCTATACTTATATAGTATAACTAAAAATCGTTTACATTAAAATAGTAAAAATATTACTAAGTTATTAATTTTTTGTAATCTTAGCTTTTTTTAATTATTTTTTTGAAAGGGGAGAAGAAATAATAAAGTTGGGTAAAGGTTGATAAATAGCTAATAGTAAGTAGAAATTTATTTTAGATAAAGTATTGTAATTTACTGATGCTTAGTGTAGTATTAATGACATATTAATTAATAGAAAAGAAGTGATTAGATTGGATTTAATTATTCCAAAGGATTATGATCCTAAATTATCAATCCGCGAAACCCAAGAAGCAATTCGTTATATTCGCGAAACATTCCAAGATGAATTTGGCAAGGAAATGGGCTTAAATCGTGTTTCAGCTCCAATGTATGTCGAAAAGAGTTCAGGGATTAATGATAATTTGAATGGGTATGAAAAACCAGTATCTTTTACTATGAAAGATATGCCTGGCGAAACCATCGAAGTTGTCCATTCTTTGGCTAAATGGAAACGTATGGCCTTGAAGAAATATGGCTTCGGCTTACATGAAGGTTTATATACTAATATGAACGCTATTCGCAAGGATGAAGATTTGGATAATTTCCATTCTAGTTATGTTGATCAATGGGATTGGGAAAAAGTCATTTCCAAAGATGAACGCAATGAAAAAACATTAAAAGAAACAGTTGAATTAATCTTTAAAGTTGTCAAGCATATGGAACACGAAGTATGGTACAAATTCCCTAATGCTGTTTACCATTTGCCTGATAAGATTCATTTTATAACTTCACAAGAATTGGAAGACAAATATCCAGAGTTAGAAGATGCTAAAGATCGTGAAAATGCCATCTGTAAAGAACTAGGTTGTGTCTTTGTGATGCAAATTGGTGATGTTCTAAAGAGTGGTAAGCGTCATGATGGTAGAGCTCCTGACTATGATGATTGGAAATTAAATGGTGACATCTTATTCTGGTATGAACCATTACAATGTGCTTTAGAATTATCAAGTATGGGTATTCGTGTTGATGAAGATTCTATGGTGGAACAGTTGAAGAAGACAGGCGATGAAGATCGTTTGAAATTACAATATCATAAGATGATTTTGAACAAAGAATTACCATACACAATTGGTGGAGGAATTGGACAATCTCGCTTATGTATGTTACTTCTAGGTAAAGCACATGTTGGGGAAGTACAAGCAAGTATTTGGCCAGATGAAATGCTTAAAAAATGTGAAGAAAATGGTATTCATATTTTGTAGTATCAAGTGATGATTATCATTAGATATAAATAATGTATGTAATTTTAAATATGATACTAAATATTTTATTAAAAGTACTAGTAATTAAATGATTACTAGTATTTTTTTGTGTATTTAAGTAAACCATCTAAATTAATTAAAATTATATTGAAAACACTTTCAAACAAAAATGGTATAAAATATTGAAAACAATTAATAAAAAGGCTAAAATAACATTGTAAAGAATTATTTAAGATTAGTGGTATACTGATTTTTTTAAAATTTGAATGGAGGTTTATCGTTATGAGTATTTTAAGTTTGGCTCGTTTCCAATTTGCCATGACGACCATATTCCATTTCTTCTTCGTTCCATTTTCAATCGGAATGTTTTTTATGGTTGCGTTGATGGAAACATGCTATGTTCGTACAAAGAACGAAGCTTATAAGAAAATGACAAAGTTCTGGGGGAATATTTTCTTGTTGAGCTTCGCTGTTGGTGTTGTAACCGGGCTTATTCAAGAGTTCCAATTTGGTATGAACTGGTCAGATTACTCTAGATTCATGGGGGATATCTTTGGTGCTCCACTTGCTATGGAAGCTTTACTATCTTTCTTCATTGAATCTACATTTATTGGTTTATGGATGTTTACTTGGGATAGAGTGAAACCAGGTTTGCACTTATTCTTTGTTTGGATGGTTGTAATTGGTACAATGACATCTGCTCTTTGGATTTTGACTGCTAACTCATTTATGCAACATCCAGTAGGTTATACAATCCGTAATGGACGTGCTGAAATGACAAGTTTTTCTGCTCTATTAAGAAACCCACAAGTTTGGTATGAATGGGGACACGTTATTTCTGGTGCTATCATGATGGGTGGTGTAGTTGTAGCTGGTATGGCTGCATTTAGACTTTTGAAGAGAAAGTCTCTATCTGAAGTAAGTAAGGATATTTTCAAACGTTCAATGCGTTTAGGTATGATCGTAAGTTTACTAGGTTCCTTATCTGTAATGGGTGTAGGTGACCTTCAAATGAAAGACTTACTTCACACACAACCAATGAAATTTAGCGCAATGGAAGCATTGTACAAAGATACTGGTAAATCAGCAGGTTGGACAGTTGTCGGAATTGCTGATACCAAGAATCATAAGACAAATTATACAATTGAAATTCCAGGTATGTTGAGTGTTCTTTCCTATGGTAAGACAACTGGTTCAGTTAAAGGTATGGACACAATCAACAAAGAATTACAAGCAAAATACGGAACTAAGAATAATTACTACGTTCCAGTTAACACATTATTCTGGAGTTTCCGTGTAATGGCAGGTTTTGGTGCTTTAACATTCCTTGTATCTGCTTTAGGATTGTTCTTCACACGTAAGAAGAAGGCAAGTCTATTTAATACAAATTGGATGTTGTGGGTTGTAGCTTTAATGACATTTACACCATTCTTGGCAAATACATGTGGTTGGTTAATTACAGAATTAGGTCGTTACCCATGGACTGTATATGGATTATTTACAATCGCACAAAGTGTATCACCAAGTGTTTCTGCAACATCATTATTGATTTCAAACATCTTATACTTTGCAATTTTCACAGTTCTAGCTATTGTAATGGTTGGCTTTGTAGTTAAGGAACTTCGTAAAGGCCCTGACGAAGCTAGTGAACCTGAATTTGCAAAACATGGTTTAGATCCTTTTGACAAGGAGGCGTTTTAGATGACTGCTTTACAATTTTTATGGTTCATTTTAATTGGGGTACTATTTGCAGGTTTCTTCTTCCTTGATGGATTTGATTATGGTGTAGGGATGGCAACTAAGACTTTGGCACAAAATGATGCTGAAAGAACTCAATTAATTAGAACAATCGGTCCAGTTTGGGACGGAAATGAAGTTTGGCTCATCACTGCTGGTGGGGCAATGTTTGCTTCTTTCCCTTACTGGTATGCATCCTTATTCTCAGGATACTACTTAATTTTATTAATTATCCTATTAGGTTTAATTATTCGTGGAGTATCATTTGAATTTAGACATCATGCTGAAGGTGCTAAGAAGAGAACATGGGATTGGACTTTAGCAATCGGTAGTTTCATCGTACCATTCTTCTTTGGTATTTTATTCATCAGTATGGTTCAAGGCATGCCAATTGATGCTAATGGTAATATGCATGCTGGTTTCTTTGATTACATCAATGTCTTTTCAGTTGTTGGTGGTGTAGCTTTAACTTTATTAGTTTACTTACATGGTTTGAACTACATTGCATTGAAGACAGAAGGTGCTATCAGAGATAGAGCTAAGAACTATGCTCAATTCTTATATTGGGTACTATATGTAGGTTTGGTTGTATTTGCACTATTGTTAATTTTCCAAACAGACTTCTTGAAAGTACATCCAATTAGCACATTAGCTATTTTAGTTGTAATTGTACTTTTAACTGTTTTAGCACATGTATCAGTATTTAAAGGTAAGGAAATTAATTCTTTCATTTATAGTGGATTGACTTTAGTAGCTTTAGTAGCATTACTATTCTCAGGTTTATTCCCACGTTTGATGATTTCCTCTATCAGTGCTAAATACAATTTAGTAATTTCGACAGCATCTTCAACACCTTATACTTTGAAGATCATGACAATTGCAACATTCTGTCTTTTACCTTTTGTATTGGCATACACAATTTGGGCATACTACATCTTCAGAAGAAGAATTAAAATGCCTACTATAACGGAGGGTGAATAATGTTTGATAAGGGTTTATTAACCCTGACAGACATTAAAAAAACTATGAGAGGGCTTGTAGGACTTTATATCCTACAAGCTTTTCTTATAGTTGGTCAAGCTGTCAGTCTAGGGTTAGTGATTACACATTTATGGAATGGAAAACCACTTAAGGAACAATTTATTTATATTATTGGTTTTATAATTTCTTTTGCTGGAAGAGAAGGGCTACAATGGTGGAGCAATCGCTGGTTAGACGATTATGCACGTGTAGAAGCAAAGAAATTACGTAAAACTTTATTAGAAAAAGTCTTCATTTTAGGTCCAGAATTGGTACAGAAACAAGGAACTGGACACATGGTCACTTTGACTTTAGATGGTATTTCTGAAGTTGAAGATTATATTCAACTAACACTTAGCAAAATGATTAGTATGATGATTGTGCCAATTGTAGTTTTAGCGATGGCCTTTTATCTGGATTGGGTATCAGGAGTAATCTTATTCTTCATCTATCCTTTAATTGTATTGTTTATGATTATTTTAGGATATGCAGCTAAGGCTAAGGCAGATAAACAATTTGTTTCTTTTCAACGTTTATCCAATCACTTTATTGATTCTTTACGAGGAATTGATACATTAAAATACTTTGGTTTAAGTAAACGATACGCCAACAGTATTTATAAGACAAGTGAACGCTTTAGAAAGACTACAATGAGTGTATTACGCGTTGCAATTCTTTCAACATTTGCGTTAGACTTTTTTACAACTTTATCAATCGCGGTAGTAGCTGTATTTTTAGGATTACGTTTGATCAATGGTGAAATTACATTATTTCCAGCTTTAACAGTATTGATTTTATCGCCGGAATACTTCTTACCAATTAGAGCATTCGCTAATGATTATCATGCAACTTTAAATGGGAAAAATTCCTTCCACTCAATTCAAGAAATTATCAATAGTGCTGAAGTTAAAGAAAGTAAGTTAGAGCTTCATCAATGGCAACCTACAGATAGTTTGAAACTAGATAATATTGAGTTTGCTTATGATGATAATGCAGAACCAGTTAAGTTTAATACAGAGTTTACAGGCTATCAAAAAGTTGGAATTATTGGAATGAGTGGGGCTGGTAAGACAACTCTAATTAATTTGTTAAGCGGCTTTTTACCTTTGAAAAATGGAAAATTTGAAATTCAAGGTAAAGAAACTACTGATTTAAATGAAGATGCATGGCGAAATCAAATTATCTATATTCCACAAAGTCCATATATCTTTGATAATACTTTGCGTTACAATATTGCTTTCTATACACCTGATGCTAGCGATGAAGAAATTATTGAAGCAATTAAAGCAGTAGGATTGGAAGATTTATTAGAAGAACTTCCAGATAAACTTGATACATTAATTGGTAATGGTCAAAGAACCTTAAGTGGTGGACAAGCTCAACGAATTGCTTTGGCTAGAGCATTTTTAGATAAGCAAAGAAAAGTATTGATTTTTGATGAACCAACAGCTCACTTAGATATTGAGACTGAATTGGAATTAAAGGAAAGAATGTTACCTTTAATGAAGGATAGATTGGTAATTTTTGCTACACATCGTCTACATTGGATGAAAGATATGGATAAAATCGTCGTCTTAAAGGATGGAAAAATTGCCGAAGAAGGACAATATGATGAATTGTTAGCTCATCAAGCATATTTCTATGAATTATTAAATCGAGCAAAAGGTGGTGAAAAGAATGTTTAAGAAAATTCCATTATTACAAGAATTGAAAAAAGATACTTGGGTTAAGCCTTTCTTGAAAAAATACAAGAAAACTTTGGTACTAGCAATTTTCTTAGGAATTTTAACATTCTTTTGTGCAGGAGCCTTGATGTTTAATTCTGGTTATCTAATTAGTCGTTCAGCTACACGTCCAGAAAATATTTTGCTAGTTTATGTTCCAATTGTTTTGACACGTGCATTTGGTGTAGGTAGACCGGTATTCCATTATCTTGAAAGATTAACAAGTCATAACTGGGTTTTTAAAATGACTTCTGATTTACGTGTTAAGTTGTATAAGGCTTTGGAAAAAGATGCGGTATTCTTTAAGAGTAAGTATCAACTCGGCGATGTTTTAGGATTATTATCAGAAGATATTAATCACATCCAAAATTTATATTTAAGAACCATTTTCCCAACCTTTGTTGCATGGGGACTTTATGTATTTGTTGTTATTGGAGTTGGTATTTTTTCAATTTGGATGGGACTTTTAATGTTATTAATGATAGGTATTATGTTAGTAGCATTCCCAATCTGGTCAGTTATCGTAAATGGTGCTAGACAAGAATATGAAAAGAAAATAAAGAATGAATTATACCTAGACTTAACTGATAATATTGTTGGGATTACAGATTGGATTTTTGCTCAACGTGGTCGTGATTATGTTAAGCTACATGAACAAAATGAGGAAAAATTGATGGATGTTCAAGAAAAACTACATCATTTTGATCAAATCAGAGATTATCTCTTACAGTTAGTGTTTATGTTGGTAGTTGTGAGTCTTATTTTATGGGGCGGTACATACCTAGGTGGCAGTAATGGAGTATATACAGGTCTAGCTAACTGGATTGCTGCTTTTGTTTTGTGTCTTTTCCCTGTGGTTGATGCATTTGCAGTAATTCCAGCTGCTTCACAAGAAACTAATGTATATAAGGATTCTTTAGTTAGATTAAATAGACTACAAGATAATTCATTTGAAGAAGAAAAATCAGAAATTAAATTAATTGCGCCTTATGATATTAAATTAGATAATGTGCATTTTAGATATGAAAATGGTAGTCGTGAAATCCTTAAGGGTATTAACTTAGATATATCTTCTGGCGATAAGTTAGCAATTTTAGGTCGAAGTGGTTCAGGTAAAAGTACGTTAGCTAACTTGATTAGAGGGGATAGAGTTGCTACTGAAGGTGCGATTACTATAAATGGTATTGACGTAAGCAAAGTTGGCGATCAAATTTCCAATTATATTGGAGTAATACATCAGACTCCATATTTATTTAATACTACTATTTTAAATAATCTTAGAATCGGAAATGAAGAGGCTACTATCGAGCAAGTATGGCAAGTGCTGGAACGTGTAGGCTTGAAAGATATGGTTAAAGCTTTACCACAAGGACTGGAAACAATGGTGGACGAAGCCGGAATGCGTTTTTCTGGTGGTGAAAGACATCGAATGGCATTGGCAAGAATTTTGTTAAAAGATGCTCCAATTATCATTTTAGATGAACCAACTGTGGGCTTAGATCCATTAACTGAACAAGAAGTAATTTCAATTTTTAATCGTGAATTGAAAGATAAAACTTTAATTTGGATAACTCATCACTTACAAGGTGTTGAAGCAATGGATCAAGTTATCTTTATTGAAGATGGAACTATTGAAATGCAGGGTAGTCCTGATTATTTGAGAAAAACAAACGAACGTTATCAAAAGCTTAAAGCAATTGATGAAGGACGATAAAATAAAAGTCATCATTCTAAAAAATTAGAGTGATGACTTTTTAATTTGTACGTTTTAATAAGACTTTAGTAAGTTTAGCAAGTTTCTTTTTAGCTGTAGAATCAGGTAATTTATCGATATCAATAAGTGCTTTATTAGTAAATTTAGCAGCTAAATCTTTAGCTTTTTCTACACCACCTAATTCAACGACTAAAGCTTGGATACGTTGAATTTCAGGTAAAGTTAGGTCTTGCTTTTTAGCTAATAAAGTATGTAATTCATCTGAATCTTCATTAAGAACTAGCAATAATGGTAAAGAATAAACCCCAGTTGCCAAATCTTCGAGAGTTGGTTTATTAAGTCTTGATGCGTCAGAATAATCAAGAATATCATCTAAAATCTGGAAACTAATTCCGATATTTTGTCCGATTCTAGTAGCTAAGCTAACGGTTTGTGAAGAAGCTCCACCAAAATATGCTCCTTCAGCACTTGCTAAGCGAAAAAGATAGGCGGTCTTACCATTTACATTACGCAAATAATTCAAGAAAGTTTGTTGGGTATTGTAGCGATGTTTCATCTGATTTAATTCGCCTAATAAAATTTTCTTCATAGTTCTTGAATTGATCTTAAAAAATGGTGTGTCTAAAACATTATCAGTGATTAAATCAAAGAAGACTGTAAATAAATAATCACCAGCATAGACTGCAATATCCTTACCAAATTGGCTTTGGACACTAACTTCACCACGCCGTTTAGGAGAATCATCAATAATATCATCATGAATAAGTGTGGACATATGTAAAACTTCAAGTGAAGTAGCTATATCAATGAGTTTTTTATCGTCTACACGATTTTGTGAGTCTGCTGTTAATTTGGTAAATAGTAAGAAAAAGGCTGGACGTAAAAATTTACCGCCATTGCTTGCCATTTTTGATAGAGCAGCTTGTAAATCAGGATAGTCGACAGAGATTTTATCTTGAAGATTATGTTTAACTTTTTCGATATCTTTTGCCAATTCAGGGTACTGTAACCATAAATTGAATGCCATTTTTTCACCACCTTAATGATAGTCTATGTTTCTATTTTACCCTAAAATAGCCTGTTCAACCACGATGAATTAAAAATTATTTTGAAGAATATGATTTTGTAATGAGTAAATAAAAAATTGAGACAAATAAGCAAAATTATTTTGCTAAATATGAATTTTTTGAGAGATTATTGTAACTAATTACATAAGAATATGGTAATATATTATGTAGAGGGTAATATATTTTATTTTACTAGGAGGCAGAGTTTTGTCTTTAAAAGTCTTCCTAGAGCTTGTTGAGATCAAAGCTAAAACGGCAAGTATTTTACCATTTTTGATAGGAATTTGTTTTAGTTATTACTACTATAACTCAGTACACTTAGGTCTATCGGTGGTATTTTTTGTTGCGATGCTTTTGTTTAATATGGCAGTTGACGCATTAGATAATTATAATGATTATCACCATGCAGTTGATAAACTAGAATATAAGCGTAAGACAAATATCATCGGAAGAGAAAATATCTCTCCTAAATTGGTATTTGTAATTTTAGCAATTATGACAGTAATTGCTGCAATTATGGGACTATATCTAGTATATGTAACTGGCTTGCCATTGCTTTGGATGGGAATGTTTTGTTTTGCTGTAGGAATTTTCTATTCCTCAGGTCCACGTCCTTTATCTAGTTTACCTTTAGGAGAATTTTTCTCCGGTATTACAATGGGTTTTGTAATAAGCTTAATCTGTGTTTATCTTAATTCATACCAAATGTTTTCATGGCATTGGGAGAATCTAGCTAAGGTATTTTTGATTTCTTTACCAAATATCTTATGGATTTCTAATCTAATGTTAGCTAATAATATTTGTGATTATGATGAGGATGAAAGAAATAACCGACACACAATTGTTCATTTTATTGGTGTAAAAAATGCTTTATTTGCATTTAGCTTGAAGAATGTTTTAGCATTTGCTGCAATTATTCTATCTTTTTATCTCAAACTAGCACCATGGACAAGTTTGTTAGCTTTGTTGGCAATACCATTTGTATATAAACAAGATAGGATGTTGATGAAAGAACAAGTTAAATCCAAAACATTTAAGTGTGCAGTAAAGATTTTAGCTTTTGGTTCATTTATACAAGTTCTAACCTATTCTATTGGATTATTATTTTTGTAGGAGGTTTTAAACCATGAAAGAAGTTTTAGTTTTAGGTGCTGGCTATGCGGGCTTAAAAGCAGTTAGAAATCTTCAAAAAGAAGTAGGAGACAACGCTCATATTACTTTAGTTGATATGAATGACTATCATTATGAAGCTACAGAATTGCACGAAGTTGCTGCAGGTTCTGTAGACAAGAACAAGATTACATATCCAATTAAAGATGTTTTGAATAACAAGGTTAAATTTATTCAAGATGAAGTAGTTAAAGTAGATGCTGATAAGAAGACTGTTGAATTGAAGAATTCAGGTCAATTACGCTATGACTACTGTGTATTAGCTTTAGGTTTTGTATCTGAAACATTTGGCATTAAAGGTGCTTTAGATAATGCTTTACAAATGACAGATATTGACCAAGCTGTTGCTATTCATGAACACATCGTTGAAACTATGAAGAAGTATCGTGAAACACAAGACAAGGAATACTTGAACATTGTTGTTTGTGGTGCTGGTTTCACAGGTATCGAATTAGCAGGTGCTTTAGTTGATGAACGTCCAAAATATGCTAAACTTGCAGGTGTAGACGAATCTGAAATTTCTATCACAATTGTTGAAGCTGCAACTAAGTTATTACCAATGTTTAGTGAAAATCTTGCAAACTACGGTGTATCATTAGTTAAGAGTTTAGGTGTTAAGATCATGACAGGTTGCATGATTAAAGAAATCCAAGATGGTCGTGTAATGTACGCAACACAAGATAACGAAGAACTTCAAGCAGTTCCAGGTAAGACAATTATTTGGACAACTGGTGTTAGTGGTAGTCCCGTTATGGGTGAATCTGGTTTCAAGGAACGTCGTGGTCGTGTAATTGTTAATGATAACTTACTTGATCCAGATCATGATGATTTATACATCATTGGTGACGTATCTGCTCTTATGGATAAGGCAACAGATCGTCCATACCCAACAACAGCTCAAATTGCTACACGTATGGGTGCTTATGTTGGACATGCAATTGCTCAACGTTTGAAGGGTGAAGTTCCAGAACCATTTAGTTACAACTCCTTAGGTACAGTTGCTTCTGTTGGTAACACACATGCCTTTGGTCTTGTAGGTAAGAAAGAATACAAAGGGTTCCCAGCTTCATTCGTCAAGAAGATGATTATGAACAAATCATTAGCTGATATTGGTGGGGCAAAAGAATTATTTGCTAAAGGTCGTTTCGACTTATATCACTAGAATTAATGACAAGAGAGCTATCTCACTTAGGTGAGGTGGCTCTTTTTTATGGGCTATCCCTTGACTATGAAACATATTTCCGCTACATTAAAATAGTTGCACTTTTAAGAGAAAGGGCGAAAGTATGGAAAATAAAATAAAAAGATCTTGGCAACCCAAGAAAACACCAATTCAAAAGGAAATTTTAGCAGGGATTACAGGATTCTTTGCAATCTCTTATATTATTATTGTTAATCCGATAATTTTAACTGATGCAGCTAATTTAAGTGTCTTTGCAACAATTTTTTCTTCATTTATAGGTTCATTAATAATGGGTATTTGGGCTGATGCGCCAATTATCATTACTCCAGGAATGGGGGTTAATGCATTTTTTACCTATACTTTAGTTGTAGGGATGGATTTAACTTGGGAACAAGCTGTTGCGATCTCAATAATTAGTAGCTTTTTATACATGGTAATAGCGTTTACTCCAATTAGTGAGTATTTAGCACAAAAGATACCACAAAATTTAAAGATAGGGATAACAGCTGGAATTGGAATGTTCCTAGTAGTTTTAGGATTAGAAAAAGCTGGCATTGTTAAGTCAGGTGGCAGTCGATCTTTACTAGCTATGGGTAACTTATTAGCACCTGAAGTTATTCTATCCTTATTAGGAATAATGTTAACTTTGATCTTATTTTTACGTAGAGTTCCAGGTGATTTTATAATAGGAATAATTGTGATTAGTATTTTAGGGAATATCATCGGAGTGAAGGGCTCGAACGTACCTAATATTAGATTGACCGAGATTAGTAAGTACAGTGAAATTGTTGCTCAAGGTGATTTTAGTCAGCTATTTACGTTAAAATTTTTAATAGCAATCTTTTCTATGACAATGATCTTAGTTTTTGAATCGATGGGGATTTTAGAAGGGTTACTGCCAGTTAAATCACAGTTCAAAAAGGCATTTCAAGCAAGTTCAATTGCAGCTTTTCTTTCAGGATTTTTAGGAACTAGTCCAACAGTAGCAGCAGCTGAAAGTGCTTCTGGTATTCAAAGTGGTGGTCGTAGAGGGGCAATGGCAATTATTTCAGGGTTATTGTTTTTAGCAGCAATTTTCTTGATTCCATTATTATCATTTATACCTGAATCAGCGATTGCACCAGTAATAATTATTACAGGAGCCATTATGATGCAACAATTAAGATTTGTGAAATTTGCTGATTTTAGTGAATGGTTCCCAACATTCTTAATTTTAGTTTTAATTCCTTTAACTAGTTCGATATCAACAGGTCTAGCTTTTGGATTCATCGTGTATCCGATCTGTAAATTAGTAGTAGGAAATTATCGCGATGTTTCTAAAGTCATGTATGTTTTAAGTTTCTTATTTTTGATTCAACTTATTTGTGAATCTATCATAGGACAGTAGATTAACGTTTGCGTGAGTACGCAGACGTTTTTTTGTTTCGTATATTAAAATAATAATTTTTCGTTATATAATTTAATATCAAAAAATAAATAATGATTTATTGAAAAAATTTGCTGATATACGAAAACTTATCCTTATTACTCACCTTTAGAAATATAAACGTTTATTAATGGTATTATTAAATATCAGTTGTGATACTTGGCGAAAAAACTAGGATATAATTAGTAATCCTTATTGAAAATAGTGATTATATCGCTAAAAAATGATGATTGACAATTAAAGCAAATATTTATATTATCTAATAGTACGAGTAATAATTTGGGAGTGAAAGATAATTTATTTTAGTATTTAGGTGGTGAAACACTATTGTATAAGGCGATTATTTTGTCTTTAGTGATGCCTCTGATGATAGTTAGCTTATTATACAGTCAGTGGACTTTTTATAAAAGTTATATTGAGGAACGTTTAAGTAAGGTTCAAAGTTATGTTGCTGTATTACTAATCTTTTGCTTATATCAATTCTTTATTATAGAATTTTGTCGCTCCACAATTGATGGCTTGTATTATCAATATTCAATGGCGATTTTGAGCTTCTATTTATCAAATTACATGCGTGAGAAGTATTTAGGACATGTAATGTTAGCGCTTGCGCCATTATTTGATAATTTCTTTCTATATACTATCAACGATATTCCTGCGGCAGCGATGTTCAATTTTGCTTGGGAAGTGCACTACTAATCATTGTATGTGAAAGCTTCATTAGAATTGAAGCACTGCCATTGATCTACCGATGTACATTAGAATTCCTAATTGTTAACCAAATTCCACCATTGGTTTATTTTGTGTTACCTGGTAAATATCATGCGATGAGTGCAACATATTTTACATTTGCGTCAATAATAGATGTAACTTTAGGGACGTTGTTAATGTTTGCTGTGGCAAATGTTTACGTTAACTTCTTAACTAAGCAATATGAAGAATTGAGAATGGCAAGATATGATGTATCTCATGATGGATTAACAAACTTGTTAAATTATGATTCATTTCATAGTCATATGAATGAATTATCACAAAAAAGTAGTAAACATCAAATAATATGCATCTTGGATATTGATGATTTCAAAAAGCTTAATGATACTTATGGTCATCTTGAGGGTAATGATGTATTAGTTTATTTTACTAAACGTTTATTTGTTGAAGTTAAGGCTCATTTCGGCGAGTTAGCTTCAGTATATCGTTTTGGTGGAGAAGAATTTTGTATTTCTGTACATGGAGTAACAGTTGAAGATTGTCTAGAGATGACAGATAAACTAGCTGAAGAATTACGAACTAAAGATTATGTAACAGCAACCGGTGATAAAATTACAGTCACATTTTCTGGAGGAATTGCCCTAGGATGTGATAAGAAAGATATCAGAACTGTTTTAAGAGAGGCCGATAAAGCACTCTATTATAGTAAACGACATAAAAAGGGGAGTGTAACCTGTGCTAAAGATTTGGAAAAGAAGTCTACTGATACTGATATGCCTCTTAGCTACTAATTTTCCAAATTTAGTTAAGGCAGATACGGTTACTTCTAGTGATGCACTGGTTCATTTCATAGATAATAAGCTAACAGGAAAATATGGAATATATACTAATTATTTAGCAAAAACAGGCAATGATGATACTTTAGCAACAGGTCATCAATATTTAAGTGAATCATCTGGATATTATCTGCAATATTTAGCTGAAACAAAGCAAAATAAAAAGTTTAGAGCATTTTATGCGTTAACGAAGAAAACTTTTTATCGTCAAGGAGTATTCTTATATCGTTTTGATGCCAAACATCCAGATAAATATCAAGTTAATGCAACAGTGGATGATTTGCGTATTATATCCGCATTAATGACTTATGATAAAGTTAATCACACAAAAAAGTACCAGTCTGAAGTTAAAGATCTATACAAGAAATTAAGTATAAGAGTGAAACAAGCAGGCTTATTGACTGATATGTATAGTCTTGATAGTAAGACACATAATCAGTTGGTTACTTTGTGCTACCAAGATTTATCTGTTTTGAAGAAATTAGATTCAAGGAGTTATCACAAAGCTTTACGAGTAGTGGAAGAGGGTAAAATTAGTCATGAAGTGCCATTATATTATCAAAGTTATAACTTAAAGGATAAAAAATATGCTAAAGATAAGTTGGTAACTCCTCAGCTTTTAATAACATTTTTACATTTAGCTGAGGTAGATAAGTTACCTAAAGATAGTTTGAATTGGGTAAAACAAAAAGTAGACACACAAACTTTATACAATGCTTATTCTGTTACAGGAAAGGCAGAAGATAAGTCTACTTCAGCA
>ERZ773021.572-NODE-572-length-15545-cov-23.9686_pt1 | contig 15545 bp, 14 predicted proteins | sample MGYA00511668_ERZ773021 | MGnify/ENA primary metagenome ERZ773021 (study PRJEB29015, sample SAMEA2737961) | human oral metagenome | biome: human oral; feature: human-associated habitat; material: dental | place: China | collected 2032 ... | reverse complement strand
ATAAAATTATATAAATTAACTTATATAAATAATTTTTTATTATATTTACTGTATACAGCGGTATATATATTAATTTTAATAATAACAAAGTAATGTAAAACCTATATTATAAAATCTTTTTATACACAGCAAAAATTTGATTAATTAACAAACCTATAATCACTACTACGCCACTTATTCTTTTAACAATTGCCACTATTATATGCTTAATATAGTTTAAAATACTATAAATTATAATGAGCATCCAACAATTGCTTTATAAAATCTGACCTAGGATGTGCTAATACATTTTGAGTAATACCTTCTTCTACTATTGTCCCCTCAACAATGACACCTACTTTATGAACTAAATATTTTATCAAATCAATATCATGACTAACAAATAAAAAAGAAACTTTTTTCTCTTGTTGTAACTCTTTTAATATTGTCATGATTTGATATTGTGAGCCCATATCTAATTGTGTAGTGGGTTCGTCTAAGAGTATTAATTCTGGATTGACCAACAATATTCTAGCCAAACACAAACGTTGCAGTTCACCACCACTCAACTCTGTTACACGACGCTTCAAAATATTTGTACTTAGTCTAACCATATCCAGTACTGTTGCTATATCTTGATTAATATTCATAACTGGCAATTTGTGAATATTAATTACTTCTTGTATTGCCTCCTCAGCCAAAAATTTTGGATAGATGGACTGCAATGGATTTTGGAATAACATTTGACAGGCACGTCTATATTCTTGATTGTTATAATGTAACCATTCCGAAATTTGACGGTTTTTGAAAAGTATCTCACCACTATCAGTAGATGTTAATCCCACAATCATTTTCATAATAGTAGATTTACCACTACCACTTTTACCTATTAAACCATACGTCGTTCCACGACGTATGGAAAAAGATACATCATGAACAATATTATGTTGTTTATTTCCCCAAAGTCCCATAATGTAATGTTTAGAGATATGATTAATTTCTATAATTTTATCATTCATGATGAATCATCCTTTTAGGCATAGAATACAATAAACTTTGCATATATTCGCTAACAGGGCTATGCATAACTACCTCTGTAAGGCCTTCTTCTACAATACGACCCTTTTCCATAACAATAATATGATCACTAATATGCTCAGCAAAATCCAAATCATGCGTAATGATAATTATACTATTTTTTAAATATTCTTGCATAGATAAAAACAAACGATAAACCGATTTCCTCGATATTGCATCAAGCCCCTTAGTCGGCTCATCTGCAATTATCCATTGTGGTGTTATTACAGATGCTAACGCACATATAACTCGCTGTTGCATTCCTCCACTTAATTGAGATGGATATGACTTCAATATACGATCTATATCATCAAACTCATAGGCCGAAAGCTCTTGATTAATTTTCTCTAACGCAATATCACCTTGAATGTGTTGGTGAAAATATAGAGTATCCTCCATCTGTTCTCTAACGGTAAGTGACGGATTCAATGCTGTTGCAGGATCTTGTGGAATATAGAATACTGTTTGTCCCCGTAAAGATTGTTGGATATCAGGAGTTAATAAAGTATCACCATACAAAATTTTTCCAGTCACCTCTGCACGATTTAATAAGCCAACTATAGATTTCCCCAATACCGATTTACCACTCCCTGATTCACCAACTATGGCAGTTATATGTTTTGGTTGAATAATCGCATTTAATTTTTCAATCACTACCCCTTGTTCTTTAGGGAATGAGATTTTCACATCATTAAACGTAATTGCTTTCATATTTTCCCCTTAAAATAATTGTTTTTTATAACTTTCACCAATATAATTCAAAGCACCACAGAAGGTAAGAATACATAAACCAGGCGCATATAACAAAATAGGATATGTTCTAAAATAAGTTTGACCTTCTTGAATCATTGTTCCCCAATCAGCCATCGGTGGTTGTAAACCAAGTCCGATAAAGCTAAGGCCCGATACCATAAGAACAGTGGTACTTATACGAATAGATAGTAGAACTAATATAAGTGGTAGTAACAGAGGTAAAATATAACGAAATATAATATATATGTTAGAAGCCCCTAATACTTTAGCTCCTGATACATATTCACGTGATGTTATGGATAAGACCTCACTCCGAACAACTTGGGAAAACGAAGTCCAGGATGTGATAACTACTGCGATGATTACACTGTATAGGCTCGGCTCTAAAATACCTGCTAAGGCAATCATAAAAGCATATCCTGGAATACCTTGGAATATATTAACTAGACTTTGAATAGCAAAATCAACACGGCCCTTATAATAACCTCCAATAATTCCTAGGACAAGCCCTAAAGTCATTGTTAATACAGCAGTTATAATACAAAAAAATATAGATATTTCTGCAGAAACCATTAACCGACTCACTACATCACGACCTAAAGAGTCAGTACCTAACCAATGATTCCAACTCGGTACCTCAAAAGCATGATAAATATCAACAACAGTAGGCTCATAGGGTGTCCAAAATATACTAACGATGGCGATACATAAGTAGAACCCAATTACAAAGAGGCACGCTTTTTCAATTTTTGTAAACTGTTTCATGTTAACCTCTTCCCAGACGAATAGATGGCTGTAACCATACATATATAATGTCTATCAATACGTTTATCATAATTGTCATGATTCCAATTATCAAAACATATCCTTGAATGACAGGATAATCTCGCATCTGAATAGCCTGTAATAGAAGCATTCCAAATCCAGGAAGTGAAAAGATTGTCTCAATAATAATTGCACCGCCTAAGATTGAACGTAAATGATTACCTATAATCGTAACCGACGTAACTAATGCATTCTGTATCATATATTTATAAACAATAACCCAATCAGGCAAGCCTTTAGCTCTAGCTAACAATACATAATTACTTTCCTGAATCTTAAGCATTGCATCTCTCTGTATCCGCATTACCGAAGCAATTGTTGGTATTGCCAAGATAATTGCAGGAAGCAAAAGATGTCTAAACGAACCATATCCACTAGTAGGGAATAATCCCAAATTTTCTGCAAATATATGAATACTAATAATTGCTAGCCAAAAAGTAGGTACAGATGTCCCTGCAATAGATAATACATCTAACAACTTTGTAACTCGACGAAAGCGAGATTGAGCCATAAATGCACCAACAGGTATTGCAATGATTACCGTAAACAGAATAGATACTAGAGCCAGTAATACCGTAACCTTAGCTGCAGTTAATAGCATTTCGACCACAGGTTTACGAGTAATATATGATACCCCCCAATCACCTATTACGATAGAATATATCCAGTTTTTATATTGCATGATTAAAGGCAAATCCAATCCTAACTCATGACGTTTATTTTCTATCTCTTGTAAACTAGGAGCCGACACACCATCCATGGATAAAGATATCAGAGCCGGATCACTTGGTGCAAGATTTAGAAGAATAAACGCTAAAAACGTGATACCTATAAGTGTTGGTATCATTAACATCATTTTAGTTCCAATATAACGACTCATGCTACCTCCACTCAATAGTTTGTAATGACACACCATATGTTAGTGCATTGTAACCTTGTATTTTTTCTTGATTATATATCAAAGCGTTCAAATCACTCCCCAATATGATAGTAGGTGGGTGTTCTATACCAATAACCTGTAGTCTATCATATACTGGAATACGTTCTTCTATAGTTGATAATCCATCTAGTTTTTTTAATAACATACTTGCCTCATCATCATGATACCCTACCTTGTACAAAGTATTCATGCGCCCCTTATCAGCTAAATAGGTATTAAAGATTGTTTCAGGTGCATAATTTGCAAGGCCCATAGTACCTAACGAAAGATCATAATTACCTTGAGACGAAAGTTTTGAAAAGGCAGAACCATCTAATATAACGATAGATACATCTATTCCAAGTTCCTTATACAAATATTGCAAATATTGAGCAACCTCTTTATAGGAGTAACGATTCAGGCCATATTGAGGAATTAATAGTTTCGCTTGTACTCTTTTGCCCCGTAATACTTCAGCTGAAAGCTCTTTTGCTCGTTCCATATCATAAGTAATTGGTAAATCAATAGAAAAGGGATTCAAACTATTTAAAATATTAATATTTGGTTGTGCTTGTCCAGAAAAATATTGTTGTATCAAAATATTCCTATCAACAGCAAATGATAACGCTTTAACCATACGTGGATCAGAAAAAGGCCAACGACTTTCATTAACAGTTAATACCTGATTAAGAGTATTCCGATTCTTAGACATAGCAAATCTTGAATCACCTAACAACTCCAATGATAAGGCCGGCGTCATCGCCCCAATATCAACTACACCATATATTTCTTCCGCTTTTAATGCCGCATATCGAGTCTCTGCACTCGGTATAGTGCGAATACGAATAAATTGACTCTTAGCCTTCTCACCATAATATTGGTCATTACGTTGAAGAACAACATATTGATTGATTTGACGATCTGCAATCTTAAAAGGTCCAGTACCTATATCCGTATTAATAAAATCTCCTGTAGTCATATCATAACTATTCGGATTAAACATAGCAGAAGAAAAATTAATTAAGCGTTCTGGGAAAACAGGATCTGGCTTATCCAAATGAAACATAATAGTATAATCATCAATCTTTTCTACCTGAGTAAGCCCGGGGTATAAAGCTTTATAATTAAATGTGTAAAATGGAGACGGTTTCGTCTTCATATTTTGCCAACGTTCAACATTTTTTAATACCGCATCAGCATTAAATGGACTCCCATCATGGAAGGTAACATTTTGCCGTAAGGAAATTACCCAATCTTTATTATCATTTTCTCCCTTCCATCCACTAGCCAATACACCTGTTATATGACCATTTACATCTACACCAATCAAGGGTTCCCAAACCATGCCAATACTGCTTATATAATACGGATCTTTCGGTCCTGGAGCTATATCCCGAGGTGCAGCAAGAACAATTTCATTATTATATTGAGTTTTAGGATTATAAAATAGAAGTAATCCACCTATAATCCACAATACTAATATTATCCAAATCCATTTACAATATTTAAGTAAGTACATAATAATAAAGAGGCTGCAAGGCAGCCTCTCCCTTTCTGTTAAATACAAAAATTATAATTCATATTGTACTGATAGCATGTATGTTCTTGGTGTAGATACATATACTTGATCACCTCTTGATGCCATCCAGTAATTTTTATTGAAGAGATTATATGCCATTAAGCTGAATACAGCAGATGAATCTTTCCATTTTGTTTTATAACGAACACCTGCATCAAATACTGTATAAGATGGTACATTAACAAGTTTACTAGCACCGTTGCGAATATAAGAATCTCCAAAGTAAGTCATACGAGTCATAAGACCCCATTTAGCGCTTGGATTATATTCAACACCGATAGTACCACTCCAATAAGGTTGTGCACTAACACGTGTACCATCTTGTCTACCACCTGCAGTCTTTTCTTTCTTCGCATTTAAATACATAGCACCACCAAAAATAGACCACTTTTTCGCAAGACGACCATTGATGGTCCATTCAACGCCTTTATGACGGTCTTCCCCATCTTGAAGTAACCATGTCCCAGTATTACCTGCTACTGTACGATTTACGACAATATTATTAGCCATTTTAATATCAAATAATGCCAATGTTGTTAATAAACCATTATTTTGATATTTAACGCCAATTTCATTTTGTTTGGTTTTTGCTGGTGGTAAAATCTCTCCAGCATTACGATATGCGGAACCAACAGGAGTACCAGCATCAAAATATTCTGAATGACTACCATAAATGGACCAGTTATCATTTGGTTTATACATAATTGCATATGTTGGTGAAGTTGAACTTGATGTATTAGAACTAACAAGATTACCACTCCTATTATTATAATTATTAGTCGTAGCGGAATGATGATGTATCCCTAATACAAGATTCCATTTCTTATAACTAATTTCATCTAACGCAGTTACGCCCCACATTTGTTGTCTTGCTGCAAGACCTGTGCGATATCTTGTAATAGGCATGCTAGTTTGGTGCAATCCTGTATACAAATTACCAGTACCTAATACACCGAAAGAGTTAGTCCCATTATTATAATTAGGAGTAATACCAGACTCTCTTTCTTTCCAGGACTTATCAAATGCAACAGTTACTTTATGCTTAACTGAAGGGCTACCAAACTCATGTCGTGTACCCAATTGTGCATAATAAGTATTTTGTGGAGTGCCACCAATTTGATATTCTAAATTAAAGTCCCCATTGCTATTGTTAATGGTATATGAACTAAACTTAGCCATTACATTATTATCTAGATTATTGTGATTTAGACCACCGTTAAAAAATACTGTAGTAGTTTTATTTAATTTTTGTTCGTGATTCAATCCTAGAATATAGCCATATGTCGATTTATACATACCATTGAAAGCATAGTTATTTTTTCCGTTAGGAGCTTTAGGTAATGTATCAACACTACCCAATTTAAACCAGCGCATACCATTTTCGACTTCACCATCACGATATCCCATGAAGAGATTTGTATTATGATGGGTTGTCTTATGATCAACGTTAACATATACGCTAGCCGTATTAACACGCTCACCTTTTACGCCTGTTTCACCACGTAAGTTTTCAGCATTAATTCGCACTCCCCATTGTTTTTGTGAACCAAACCGTTTACTAACATCTATATACTCGCCCAAGTTACTACGGCCTGTAAACGTTTGCTTATAGATTAATCGTGGTTCATCGCCAGCTTTTTTAGTAACAAAGTTAACCATGCCACCTGCTGCAGTAGATTCGTATTGGATAGAAGATCCTGTATAGCCACCTGACGGACCATCTATGAACTCAATATGGTCCATAGCATACGTTGGTGCATTGAATTGAGTCATCAACCCAGGAATGCCATTGATTAAACTACTTGTACCATTAGCGCGAATTCCACGATACGTAAAATCATTATGTAAAGTACTACCTGCCATACGTATAGATGGATTAACACTGAGTACCTTATCTAATGGCAATGTAGATGCTGTAAATGATTCAACAGTTCTTGGTCCAATAACCATAGCAGAAGCTGGAGTATCTATTACTTCACGATTTCCTAATAAACCAAATGTTGTATCAGTTCTTGCATAAGCTCCTTGTAATACCTTTTCGCGATAACCTGTAATCACCAAATCATCCATGACAAAATCCGCCAATTTTGATGATTTCACTGATGAATCAGTACTTGATTGTGATTCGTCAACACCTTCACCTAACACAGCATATGGTATTGCTAATAATGCCATACCAATCAAAACTGATAAATATTTTTTCCTCATATTCTCCCCCTACACACACGCTCTACTTATGAAAATCATATTCCCTTTCAAAATTAAATTCATTTGGATACATGTAATTAGCCATGTAACCAATTGAGTCTATAGTCCTACTCAAAGGACCATAGACATATTTTAAAGGAATAGGATACACACTTTTATTCTTTACAAAATTTAATTCTTTAAATTGTGGTTTAGTTAGTAAATTATCCAATAAAACTCTATCTGAATCGTAAGTAACAACAAATATAATATCAGGATTTTCACGCATTATATATTCATCACTTACGGGAGCAGTCGTTCTTGGTACATCACCACCAATAGAATTAACCATATCACCAGCAATCTTATTAGCACCATATGATACTGTCGATGATAACAAATCTAAAATCATAACCTTAGGTCGAGGTTTTCCAGTACGAGCTTTCATAATATCAGATATCCGTTGATTTGTAGCATCTACAATCTTTTTAGCTTGCTCTTCCCGATGGAAAATCATGCCTAAATCTCTAATATACTGCATTTGATCTGCTACAGTTTCATCTTTGTTGACCTTCATAGGTTGTGTGGTACCTGGCGTTACCATAGTGGCAATACCTTTTCTATTCCAGTAATCAGTACTACCTAACTTAGTTTTCGTATACCATGATTCCTCACCAATAATTAGATCCGGATGCATAGATAATATTCGCTCTGCATTAATTTGTTTTCGAGGTACAAAATTCAACTTTTGATAGACCTCCATATTAGATGCTTTAATAGGATAATCTTTACTATCTTCATATTCTACAGCACCCAAAATGTCAGTTCCCACATTTAAATCTAATAAAGTATCAATTTGAGAGGCACCTATTACAAAAACACGACTAGGAACTTGCATAAAAACTTGTTCATTATTGCCTACACGAAAATAATTTTCTACATGAATATTCTGGACTTTTACAACATCCGTCCTAGAATCAGACGGAACCACTTGATTACTAAACTGACAGCCAGCACTTAATATTATTCCTAATGCACTAATTGCAATTATAGTTATCCCTTTTCTAAGATTCATCGTTTGCTCCCCCGTTTCAATAACAACCAAAGGAACAATGGTGCACCACAAATAGCTGCTGAAACACCAATAGGTAACTCCATACCCGAAATAATATTACGTCCTATCGCATCAGCCCAAATTAAGAATGTGCCGCCTATAAGCATGGTAAGAGGTATTAGCCTTTTATGTTTTTGCCCTACAATAAACCGCGCACAGTGTGGAATCACCAGCCCCACAAAGCCAATTATCCCTGACGCATAAACAATAAAGCCAACGATTATAGACACGATAGCAATATAAATTTGGCGATATACAACTAAAGAACGCCCCATCGTAATAGATAATTCTTCCCCTAATAACATCATGTCTAAAATTCGACTTTGTGAAACAAAGAAAATTAAGCCTAAAAGAATTACTATAAATAAGACCGTAGTTAAAGATATGCTTACATTTTGCAGACTACCTAATAGCCAAAATTGAATCGATTTTGTTTTGCTCGTATCAGCCATCAAGGTAATAGAAAAGCTAACAATTCCCATTATAAAAGCATTAATACCAAATCCTATGAGAAGCATAGTTACAGAATCTAGCCTTCTCATTATATTAGCAATCGATAATATAATGAGGGCTACAATAAGTGCACCTAAAAATGCAAATATCCCAACACCAGCAACATTTGCAAACGTAGTAATTCCTAGGATAATCGCTACCACTGCACCTAAATTGGCTCCAGATGAAATACCTAATAAATACGGATCTGCTAAATCATTTTGCATAACAGTCTGCATTACTAACCCGCTTAAAGACAATCCCGCACCAATTAAAAATGCAGTTATAATATGTGGTATCCGAATATATGCAATAGCTGAGCTAGGTATAGTATTTACCTCTTGCCCTAATAATAAATAATAAAAATATGCTTGTACATCATTCAATGATACAGATACTTCACCATATGTAATTGATAAAATAATGGCTACCATTAATAAAAGTATGGTTATACCATATGTCACTCTCACATTCATGGCTAACCTCTTTCATAAACAATAATGCTACGCCCATTATAATCTACAATACTAGCCTTAACCCCATATAAAGTTTCTATTAATTGAGTTGTCAATACAGTCTTTGTAGGTCCTTTCTCTATAATATGACCATCTTTCATTGCAATAATATCATCGCAATACATTGATGCAATATTCAAATCATGAATTGCGGCCACAATAGTTAGCTTGCGATTTACAATCAAATTCATAATTTGAATCTGATATGTAATATCTAGATGATTTGTCGGTTCATCAAGTATCAAGCAAGGTGTTTGTTGAGCAATAGCACGTGCTAGCATTACGCGTTGTTGTTCACCACCAGATAATTCAGAAAAATAGAAATCTTGAAATGATGCTACTCCCGTTTCTTCCATTGCAGTTTTAGCAATTGCATAGTCTTCATCACATTCTGACTCAAAAACACCTTTATATGGATTCCTCGCCATAAGAACAACATCAAGAGCTGTTATTTCTAACGCATCACTGTGATGTTGCATTAATACAGATGTTTTTTTTGCGCTATCACGATAAGATATAGATGCGAGATTCTTGCCATCAATAATGATGTCACCTGTTGTCGGTTTTACAACGCGATACAGACATTTTAACAAAGTACTTTTACCTGATCCATTTGGTCCAATAATACCAGTGCACCGACCTTCTTCTAAAGATACATTAATATCATGCAAGATTGGTGTAGCACCATAACTAGCATGTAATCCCTTTATTTCAATAAACATAATACCTCCTCATGCTAGCGATTATGGCGAATTAATAAAATAATGAATACTGGCGCCCCTATAATGGCAAAGGTGATACCAAGCGGAATATCTACACCATGTAACATAGTTCGACCAACTACGTCAGCTAATAAGGATACAATCATGCCTATAAAAGCAGTCAGCGGAAGTAAAACACGTGTATTATCTCCGACAAATATTCTAACTAAATGAGGGATAAGCAATCCAACAAAGCCTATGAGACCAGAATTCATTACAATAGACCCTACAAGAATAGCATTAATAAATAAGTAACCTTTAATATACCAATACAAAGAATATCCTAAAGTAATGGCAACTTGTTGTCCTTCTCTCATAAGATTTAATATACGTGACTGACTAGTAAAGAAGAAAAAAGCAAGTAAAGCTACCACAAAAGCATATATCGATTGCCCTAAAGGTACAAATGAGATACTTCCCATCATCCAATACAATGTTAAGTCAATTCCCGATTTGCTAGCACCTATAAAAATCAACACACCCGCTAGTGCAGAACAAATAGCACCGAGAGCTACACCAATCATTAAGAATCTGCTTGGATTTTTCTGATATAAATTAGATGCAAAAATTGCAATAAGAGAAATAATAAGAGCCCCCAAGAACGCACCAAATTGAATAACATTACTACCTAGAACAGCGCCTAACCCTAATGTAACAGAAGCCACAATACCAAGTGCAGCTCCTGAAGAAATACCCAAAATATAGGGATCTGCCATAGGATTTTTAAAAATTGATTGCATTACAATTCCTGATGTGGAAAGCCCCATGCCTACTGCCATAGCCATAATAATTCGTGGTAATCTCAATTCACCGATAATAGCTGCATCCATATTAGTATTTGATAACCCTTGAACCCAATATAGTACTCCTTCATATAATTGAACAGGGCTATACGATGTATAGCCCTGCATAAGACCTTCTGTAATACATACCATTAACAGAATAAACAATCCAAAATATATAAAGGAGAGTCGTTTACAGAACATAGTATGTTTCATAACAGCTCACTTCCAAATTATAAATGCATTGTTGCAGACATAACAAATGTTCTAGGTTGACCCAACAATAAATTATTACTACTTGCCATAGGTAACCAATAATTTTTACCAAATACATTATGTAACATTGCATTAAATGTTACAGGAGTACCTGAAATCTTTGTATCATAATTAGCACCTAAATCAAATATAATGTGAGAAGGTACATTAAACTTTTCATTTATAATTGTAGCTTTACCCATGTATTGAGCTCGTCCAATAATAGATAATTTAGTATTTGGTTTGTATACCAATGCCATAGTACTAGACCATTTAGCGGTACCATTGACTTGTTTACCATTAAGGGCTTGTTTAGCATCCAAATAAGTAAATCCACCAATGATATCTAATTTAGGATTGACACTTCCAGCTACAGTATATTCAATGCCACGATCTTTTTGCTCACCATAACGGCGGTAATAGTTATTACTATCTACATTATAGTTTGCTTGTTTAATTTCAAATAAACTTAATGTATGAAGTAGTTTACCATTTTTTATTTTTACCCCTACTTCATTTTGTTTAGTCTTATTAGGATCTAATACTTCACCTCTGTTAGCGTAAGCACTACCTACAGTTTGACCGCTCATAAAACTTTCAGAATGACTAGCGTATACAGAAACATTTGGATTTGCTTTATAGATAATTGCATAAGTTGGGTTAATACCATTATAGGAATTCTTACTACCATCCTTTTTAGAAATAGTCGTATTATGACCATGTAATCCGACTAGGAACTGCCATTTATCATTCTTTGTGCTAATTGTATCGGCTACATGCCAGCCATTAACAATTTGTGTGGAAGTCCATGGAGCGCCACCTTCTACACGATTATAAAGATAATATTGAGAACCATCTAATGCATGAGTATAAATATTACCAGTTGCAGTAATACTACCCTTATTTCCCCATGTTGAAACATTTCCACCTGAGCCTTCATACCAATGTCTATCGATATTCACAACATAATCATGTTTTAAGCTTCCTGTTTTGAATTTACCTTTAATACCAACACCAGCATATTTTGAGGTAATACCCAATGGATAATTAGACATATTGATTGTATAATCGCCATTAGCATTGATAATTTTAGGACTACCATCAATATATCCAAACCAATCTTCACGGTGATATCCACCATTGAAGAAAGTCGTCATATGGTCATTTAATTTTTGTTCATGATTTAATGTAACAATCCAGTTATCAAATTGATTATAAGAATATGATGTCTTGTATGTTCTATTAGTATCTGGTGCACTTGGAAGTGCTGTCAAACTATTATCAAAACCAAATGTATATGGGCTCGCATGTTGATTCATATAGTTATAGCCAACTAATAAATTAGTCTTACTATTAGCCGTTTTTTGATCAACATTAACAAAAAAATCATGACTCTTAATATTTTCCCCTTTAATAGCTGTATTTCCATGAATATTATCAGCCATAATTCGAATGCCATACCGATTATTGTGAAAACGACGTCCAATATCAACGACCTCTTTCATTGAGGATCCACCAAGATAGGCAAGCGTAATATCTGTATTGGGCTGTAGTTGAGCTCTCTTAGATGTGAACTCTACAGTTCCTGCCGCAGATTCACGATTAGGTGTCCCCACGATACCAATATTAGGTCCAGAAATTACCGTCGCCTTATCGATGTAAACATCGGCTGCATGTTGTTGATCTAACATTCCAGGAATGCCATTTAAATACATGCCATGCCCATTAATTTTAAATCCACGAATGGAAATATCATTATATAACGAACTTGAACTATCACGCACAGAGGGGTTCAATGACAACATATCTGTAGGTCCTTTTGCAGATGTTCCAAAATAATCTAAGGCTTGACGAGTTGTTGTCATGGATGTAAATGGTGTGTCGAGAGCATCTTTAGCACCTAATAGTCCAGCTGATTGTTCTTGATCAGCAACTACACCCAATGGTTTTACAACAGATGTGGAATCTACCTCAGATGGCTGTCCCTCACGTACACCATTAACGGTCATGTCTGGCATAACATAATCCGCTGCATATACACTGCCTGTCAGTGATAATGCAGAAAATACGGCTAAAGCGAGCAGTGAATTCCGCTTAGATTTTACATAATGCATTATAAAAACCCCTTTTTTACAATTAAAAACTATACTTTAGAATTACTATACACACTATAATTCATGCTATATTAATTGTATCTAAGGATATATTAATTTTATATACCCCTAACAGTATATATACAATTCTAACGTATGAATATTTCTTATTTATAGCAACAATTACGTTATCAATCGATATAGTTTTTAAAAAATAATACCTCTATATGTACTTTTATACGTATAGAGGTATTACTATATAGTTATATTACCTTTTATCTTGTAATAATTACTTATCCTTTATATCCAATTTAAAGCCACGCGTTGTATGTACTGGAATAGGGTTTCCATCCGAATCGGTCCCCGGTTTAAATGACCACGATGAAATTGCACTTATAATAGCATCATCTGCAGGTCCATAACCAGAAGATACTTCAATAATAATATCTCTTGTTGAACCATCAGTATCTATTACAAATCCAGCTACAGCCCTATTAGTTCCTTGATTCACAGGGATCACGGGTAAATCCGGATATGGTGTACTAAGCGGAACAGGTGAATGTGATCGATCCTCATGATGTTCAGGTTGTGGTGGATTAGGCCCTGGGCCTAGATTTTGACTTGAATTATTATTCTGTGAAGTATTTGATTTAGACTCTAGTTTTTTGTTAGAGTTTGCTTCACTAGTAGTACTAGATGCCTTCTCTACATCTGACTTATTCACTACATCATTCAAAGGAATACTTCCATCCATAATCTGCTTAAGTTCTTTCTGCGTAGGTGTTGGAGGTATTACAACCTTTTCAGGTTTTGGTGCTACTATTTGTGGCACAGAAGTACCTCCACCACTATCAGATACTATTTCCATTTCAATGGGTTCTCGCTTATGTTCTACATCTGGTTTAGCGTAGTAGTTAATATAAACAGCACCTCCGAGAAAAATAACAATATTAATCACTATAGATATCGCAAAGGAGGATTTCCATCTAGACATATGAACCTCCTATTTAGAATCAGTAGCAATAGCAATTTTTGTAATTTTCATCTGTTTCAATGTATCTAAAACTTGAACAAATGTACCGTATTGGGCTGTTTTATCTCCACGTAAAACAACTGTCATCTCAGTACCTTTACCTTGTTCAATCTGCAAATATTTTATCATCCCATCAATTGTTGTTTTAGTTTGTTCAACATATATGCTACCATCTGCAGTTACAGTAATTGGTACTTTCTTTTGAATATCTACCTTTGCAGTTTGAGAGCTCGGTAAATTAATAGGGACAGATTTCTGAACTACCATAGAAAGCATGCTCATCATAAAAAATACAAGAAGGAAAAAGATTATATCAATCATTGGAATAATCATCAGTTTAGGCTTGTTAGTTGTGCGTAAACTTCTAAGCTGCATTATTATCACCTACCAATGCAGTCATATATACAGAACCAATTTCTTCCATTTGAGAAACAAGATTATCTTCACGTTGTATTAAGTAAGTGTGAATAACTAATGCAATAATAGCTACACATAAACCCGTAGCAGTTGCAATTAATGCTTCACCAACACCACCGGTGATAGCAAATGGTTCCCCATCAGAAATCGATAATACGGAAAAGGATCCAATCATACCAGTAACGGTACCAAGTAGACCCAATAATGGCGCTAATGTAACAATTGTTTCAAGGTAATTTAGATACGCACGTAATCGAGCTGCAATTGCTATAGCTGCTCCTTGCAAGGCTTGTGTTTGTTTATCGATATCATGAGATTGAGAAGCTGCAGTTTTCACTAATTCTGCTGCGGCACCACCATCTTCTTCACATATATCACGTAACTCTTGCCAATCCCCCCTAACGACAAGCTCAGAAACCTTTGCTTTCAAATTATCCATATTAGATTCGGCTTTATTATAAGTACGAATACGTTCTATTAATATCGCAATAGCGACAATAGAACAAATCAGTAGTGGATACATAACCAATCCACCTTTTTCAAATAAAGTAAATAACTCCATAAAAACCTCCTTGCTAATTCACTTATTTTCGTAAATTAAGCTAAACTATACTTCTATAATGTACTTATGATAATTGAATTAAAAATATTCATCAATACCATAGAATGTATAGGTTCTATATATTTGTATGCTTAAATCACGTAGAACAAAAAGAGGCTATTACCAAGTAATAGCCTCTAATAAGACGAGATGTATTCAGTTA
>ERZ773021.571-NODE-571-length-15555-cov-2.6231_pt1 | contig 15555 bp, 9 predicted proteins | sample MGYA00511668_ERZ773021 | MGnify/ENA primary metagenome ERZ773021 (study PRJEB29015, sample SAMEA2737961) | human oral metagenome | biome: human oral; feature: human-associated habitat; material: dental | place: China | collected 2032 ... | reverse complement strand
GAGCAGGGGAAACTAATTTGTTAGTTCTATCCTGCTTTTTTAGTAGTGACTTGGTGAAAGACACTTTGCTTTAGATTACAATTAATTCTTAGGAACGGCTTATGACAAGGAAATTATTCTACTTATTATTAATACCGGTAATTATTCTGGGAGTGCTTTTCTGGAGCCCGCAAAAAAATGTGAATGCCAGTCAGGTTGATAGAAAAACTAAGCTGGAATTACAAGCATACCTTCATGATCACCATATTAATGGAATTATCCTCGTTAACGGGAAAAAGGATCAACCAGTAGTTTTAAGGAATAAACTTACAACTAAACCAGCACAGGTTGTTACACCTAATACTTTATTTCCAATTGGTTCGTTGCAAAAATTGATAACGGGAGTTGCGGTGTACCAGCTTGTTCAAAAGGGTAAACTGAAGTGGGATACGCCACTAAGTAAATATTATCCCCAAATTCAGGGAAGCGACCAGATAACGTTACAACAGTTAATGACTCATACGAGTGGGTTGCAAAACGATGGTGCATTACCGAAGAAAACATTAAATAACGAACAAAGTCAGGAACGGTTCTTCCTTCATCACTTTAAGAATACAGCCAATCATGATTGGAATTATCAGGATATTGATTTTGAAATACTAGGTGCGATTATTCGCCAGCGGACTCATGGCGGTTACTATCACTATATTAAAAAGACAATTTTGAAACCGTTGAATCACCATCAGCTAAAAATGGTGTATCAGGTAAAACCGCGTAAAGTATTGCAAACTATGCAACCGGGTATGACTTGGCAGATGTTATCGCAAGCCGCATCGTCAGAAATTGGTGCCGGTGATTTGTTGCTCTCGCCATTAAACTATTGGAACTTTATTTACCACGGTGTACTCAGTAAGTCAAAACTTATTAAGAACTTTGCTAATCAACCTAAGAGCCAGCGTGAAGCTTATTTTGGCGGTATTTATTTTCAGGGAACGGTTATCCGGGCTAATGGTAGCGAACCGGGATATAATTGCTGCTTCTTTGCGGATTATAAAACTAAAAGAACGCTGATGCTGTTTACCAATAACATTGATTATCAAACTCTGCGACAAACTGCTGAAGAACTTTATGAAATTTACTATGGTGAACAAATTCAGCCATAGTGCATAAAATTTATTTGCTAAAATACTCACAATTGGTATTGATTAAGTGATGCTAGCTTCAGTAAATTGGTGGGGAACTAATAGAATATTGGTCTGTTATTTTCCTGTTTATTTATTCACAAAAGCGCTTTAAAAACCGAATTGAATTTGTTATTATATCTTGTGTAAAAGATAACAAGTTCAAAGGAGATTTTAGATTATGAAAGCTGCTGTTATTAACGATCCAGTAGATGGTTACGTTACTGTTAAGGATGTTCAACTTCGGGATCTTAAACCGGGTGAAGCCTTAGTTGATATGGAATATTGTGGTCTTTGTCACACCGACTTGCACGTTGCTGCTAGTGACTTTGGTAAGAAGCCAGGTCGGATTATTGGTCACGAAGGTGTTGGTCGTGTATCTAAAGTTGCTCCTGGTGTTACTTCCTTAAAGGTTGGGGACCGGGTATCAATTGCTTGGTTCTTCAAGGGCTGTGGACACTGTGAATACTGCCTTACTGGTCGTGAAACACTTTGCCGGAACGTTTTGAATGCTGGTTACACTGCTGATGGTGCAATGGCACAACAATGTATCGTTCCTGCTGACTATGCAGTTAAGGTTCCAGAAGGCCTTGACCCAGTTGAAGCTACTTCATTAACTTGTGCTGGTGTTACTATGTACAAGGCATTGAAGGTTGCTGACATCAAGCCAGGTCAATGGGTATCTATCGTTGGTGCCGGTGGTCTTGGTAACTTGGGTATTCAATTTGCCCACAATGTCTTCGGTGCTCACGTTATTGCCGTTGATGGTAACCCTGAAAAGCTTGAAGCTGCTAAGGAAAACGGTGCTGAAATTGTTATCAACCGTCATGATGGCGATGTTGACAAGCAAATCCAAGAAAAGGTTGGCGGTGTTCACGCTGCTGTTGTAACTGCTGTTTCAGCTTCAGCATTTGACCAAGCCGTTGATTCACTCCGTCCAGATGGTAAGTTGGTTGCCGTTGCTCTTCCACAAGGCGACATGAAGCTTAACATTGCTAAGACAGTTCTTGACGGAATTATCGTTGCTGGTTCATTAGTTGGTACCCGTCAAGACTTAGCTGAATGTTTCCAATTTGGTGCTGAAGGCAAGGTTCACCCAATCGTTAAGACACGGAAGTTAAGTGAAATCAACGACATGATCCAAGAATTAAAGGATAACAAGGTTGTTGGTCGGAACGTTGTTGACTTCAGCTTAGAAGATTAATCTATAAATATCCCCTTTTTGAAATTTAGCGGGAGTGAGATGTTAAGTCTCACAAACGTAAATAAGCTCCTAGAGTAAGGTAAGGCCAAGCTCTGGGGGCTTATTTTGTACTTTTTTCTAAATAATTTGCTAACACTTGCTCTTTATTGAGACAGTTTTCTGGTCCCTAATTTAATATTGTGGTAAAATTTGGTCAAGATTAGTCAAGAAATTTGGAGGTGATGGAATGGAAGAGAAAAGCATTTCTGACATTATTGAGGAGTATTTGAAACAAATACTTGGTGAGTCATCTCAAATTGAAATTCGTCGTTCGGAAATTGCCAACCACTTTGATGTTGTTCCGTCACAAATTAATTACGTAATCAAAACCCGATTTACTATTCAGCATGGATATTTAGTGCAGAGTAAACGTGGTGGTGGCGGCTATATTCGAATTGAGCGCGTTAATTTACTTGATAATGTTGATGTGTTAAACTCACTGATCCAAGCAATCGGGAATTCAATTAGTGAGCGTGATGCTTATGATATTGTTCGAACGCTTTATGATGAAAAGCTGCTGACAAGGCGTGAGGGGGATTTAATGCTAGTTGCCTTGTCAAAGCAGACCCTAAATGTGAATGATTGCAATGTTGAAGCTCGATTAAGAGCAAGAATTTTAATTTCAATGCTTAATCGTTTACGGTATGAGAGCTAGGAGGAAAGCAGTTAATGGATAATATGTTTACACCTAGTGCCAAACACGTCTTGGCACTCGCCCATGAACAAGCAAAGTACTTTAAGCACCAAGCCGTTGGTACTGAACACTTATTACTTGCGTTGGCAATTGAAAGGGAGGGAATTGCTAGCAAGATTTTTGAGCAATTCTCCATTACTAGCGATGATATTCAAGAAGAAATTGAGCGGATGATTGGCTACGGGACCATGGAAGACATGGGACCAGCTGATTACCTTCCATATTCTCCCAAAGCACGGCAGGTATTAGCACTAGCGGGACAGGAAGCACAGCAATTAAACGCCTTAAAAATTGGTACTGAACATTTATTGCTCGCGTTGATTTCGGATGAAGGAATTCTTTCTTCCAGAATTTTAATGAGCTTAGATGTTCTACCCCGACAAATTCGCAAAGTAACCTTGCGTCGTCTTGGTGTTTCAGATATTCAGGCACGACAGTGCTTAGGCAGACAGCCGGGACAACGAACACGAAGATCGCAGACACCAACTCTTGATAAGCTTGCACGTGATATGACCCAAATGGCAAGGGATGGCAAACTTGATCCTGTCATTGGTCGCGACAACGAATTACGACGGGTTGAGCAGATCTTGAGTCGCCGAACAAAAAATAATCCAGTGCTAATTGGTGAACCCGGTGTCGGGAAGACAGCGATTGCTGAGGAATTAGCTCGTCGAATGGCCAACAATGAAGTTCCTGAAGACTTAGCACAGAAGCGACTGATGATGCTTGATATGGGATCGTTAGTTGCCGGAACTAAGTATCGTGGAGAATTTGAGGATCGGTTGAAAAAGGTTATTGACGAAATTCAAAAAGACGGTCATGTCATCCTCTTCATTGATGAATTACACACTTTGATTGGTGCTGGTGGTGCTGAAGGGGCAATTGATGCTTCAAATATCTTAAAGCCAGCTCTTGCTCGTGGTGATTTACAGACAATTGGTGCTACGACTCTTGATGAGTACCAAAAGTATATTGAATCTGATGCTGCGCTAGAACGGCGGTTTGCGACTGTTCAGATTGAAGAACCGACTGAAAATGTTGCTTTGCAGATTCTAAATGGCTTGCGGCCAAAATATGAGGAACACCACCATGTTAAAATTGATGATGATGCATTAAAGCAGGCTGTTAAATTATCAAGTCGCTACATCACAGACCGTTATTTACCGGATAAGGCAATCGATTTGATTGATGAGGCTTCCTCAATGGTACGGATTGATGCCGAAGAAAAGGGAAATCATCAACCATCATTAACTACCAAATTAGCACAATTACGGCAACAAAAAGAAGCTGCGATTGAGAACCAAGATTTTGATCAGGCCGCTAATCTCCGGCAAGAAGAGTTAACGTTAAAGGCTAAGGTTGACGAGCAACAGAAAAAGGTTGAGAAGCAATCTGCACGGCGAAAGCTCCATACAACAGGAGAAGATGTTGCAAAAATTGTTGCTGAATGGACCGGTGTCCCGCTGACCCAGCTTAAGAAGAGTTAAAGCGAACGACTAGTTAATCTTGAAAAGGTTCTTCATAATCGTGTCATTGGTCAAAATGAGGCTGTATCAGTGGTTGCAAAGGCAATCCGTCGAGCAAGGAGTGGCTTGAAGGATCCGCAACGGCCAATTGGTTCATTTATGTTCCTTGGACCAACAGGAGTAGGAAAAACGGAACTAGCTAAGGCACTAGCGGCGGCAATGTTTGGTTCTGAAGATAACATGATCCGGATTGATATGTCTGAATATATGGAAAAGTACAGTACTAGTCGTTTAATTGGTGCTGCACCGGGTTATGTTGGTTATGATGAAGGTGGTCAGTTAACAGAAAAGGTTCGTCAACACCCATATTCAGTTGTCCTATTAGATGAGGCAGAAAAAGCGCATCCCGATGTCTTTAATTTGTTGCTTCAAGTCCTTGATGATGGCTATTTGACTGATGCTAAGGGACGAAAAGTTGACTTCCGCAATACCATCATTATTATGACCTCTAATTTAGGTGCTACCCAGCTCCAGGATGAAAAAGAGGTTGGATTTGGTGCACGTGATGTTAGTCAGGACTATCAGGCAATGGCATCTGCAATTCGTCAACAATTAAAACTGCATTTCCGTCCTGAATTCCTGAATCGGATTGATGAAACAATAATTTTCCACTCCTTACAAAAGGATGAACTTCACCAAATTGTTAAATTGATGGTTGCTCAACTAAGAGCACGGGTTGCTGAACAAGGAATTAACCTGAAAGTTACGCCTGCAGCGATTGATGTTGTGGCAACTAAGGGTTACAATCCGGCATATGGTGCTCGGCCATTACGTCGGGCATTGCAGGATCTGATTGAGGATCCGCTAAGCACCGCGCTACTAAGTGGCAACGTAAAAACTGGTGATAACGTTGTTGTCGGTGCTCACCAAGGAAAAATTACCTTGAAAGTAAAAAATGACCACAATGAGCGAATGGTAAAAAATTAAAATTAAAATCGGACTTTGACGTTTGACTTTTGGAACGTTGAAGTCCTTTTATTTACGGGAAGTTATTAAACATTTCTGTTATCATCTGTTCAACTGAAATTAATAAGAATAAAAATATTATTTTATCTATATCTAATTTAGGAGGAGATAATTTTGCTTAAAGGCTTGTCAAATCAAAGTTTTGGTGGCATTATATATTTATAATGTGATTAATATGTTAGGAGATAGTGAAGTATGAAGAGAGCTGAACAGCTTGAAAAAACACGACAGTCAATTATGAGAACGGCAACTAAGCTCTTCTTACAAAAAGGCTTCGGTGAAACTTCTACTCGTGATATTGCTAAGCAAGTTGGGATTACTCAGCCGGCTCTTTACCATCACTTTAGCGATAAGGAAGTCCTCTATCTAGACGTGATGACTAATTTGAGTAGTAAGGTTCGTAAGGATATTAATAAGGTAATGCGGAAACATAAGCTAACACCTAATGAACAATTGTGGCAAATTGCAGCTGTATTGAAGAAACATCACCCAGTAAGTATTTACGATCAATACCACCAAGCAGTTAGTTTGCTTTCAAAGAGTTCCCAACAAAAATTGAACATGATTCTCGCAATGAATTATCTTCAACCAATTGCTGAGTACTTTAAGCAACCAGAAGTTGAATTGCGTCCTGATATTTTGCCACAAGAAGCTGCTGAATTGTTCTTAGCTGGAATTTCACCGATTTTTGGTACCTACCAGCCAATTGGTGGCCATAACATTAGTGACGATCAACGCGATCAATTAATTTTGGATTGCATTATTAGCGGACTTTCAAAAACAAAATAATTAGTTGAGTAACTCTGTTGACATTTAATAAATTATCTTATATACTACAAAAGTATGTAATTGTGAGTTCTCATATGAACCTAGTGATCTATTGTCCATTAGGTTCAGTAAATAAAACCAAAGGCAGTTTTTAACTGTTTTTGGATTTTTTTTGCTCAAAATTATGATTTTAGTTCATTTGTAACCAAATTGTAATATTTGAACTCACTGAATAAATTAGAGAGGTGAACAGTTTGGCCGGACATTTAGTTAAATACGGTAAGCACCGTACCCGTCGTAGCTACTCCCGAATCAAAGAAGTTCTCGAGCTGCCAAACCTGATTGAAATCCAAACGGACTCATACAAGTGGTTTATGGATAAAGGTTTACGGGAAATGTTTGATGATATTATGCCAATTGATGATTTCCAAGGGAAGTTATCATTGGAATTCGTTGACTATCAACTTTTGGAACCTAAGTATACTGTTGATGAAGCACGTGAACATGATGCAAATTACTCAGCACCGCTTCACGTTACTTTGCGTCTTACTAACCATGAGACTGGGGAAATTAAGTCTCAAGATGTTTTCTTTGGTGAATTCCCATTAATGACAGATCAAGGGACCTTCATTATTAATGGTGCTGAACGGGTTATTGTTTCTCAATTAGTTCGGTCACCAGGTGTTTACTACAATGAAGAAGCTGGCAAGAACGGCCGGCCAAGTTATGGTGCTACCTTTATTCCTAACCGTGGTGCCTGGCTTGAATACGAAACTGATGCTAAGAATATTTCTTACGTTCGGATTGACCGGACTCGTAAGTTACCAATGACTGAATTAATCCGGGCACTTGGCTTTGGCTCAGATGATGAAATCATTGATATGTTTGGTGGCAACAGTGAGACCCTATCCTTAACTTTGGATAAGGATGTTCACAAGAATGCTGAAGACTCTCGGGTTGAAGAAGCGCTTAAGGATATCTATGAACGTCTTCGTCCAGGTGAACCTAAGACTGCAGACTCAGCTCGGAACCTATTGACTGCACGGTTCTTTGATCCTAAGCGTTATGATATGGCTCCTGTTGGTCGGTACAAGACTAACAAGAAGTTAATGCTGAAGTACCGTCTTCTTGGTGAAACCTTAGCCGAAACCCTTGCTGATCCAGATACTGGTGAAGTGCTTGCACAAAAGGGTGACAAGGTTACCAAGGAAGTATTGAAGAAGTTAGAACCATACTTAGATCGTGATGACTTTAAGATGATTACCTACACTCCTTCTGATGAAGCCGTGGTTACTGAACCAGTAAAGCTTCAAAAAGTTTTGGTTTACTCCCATGAAGATCCAGAACGAGTTGTTCCAATTATCGGTAATGGCCACATTCCATTGGAATACAAGCATATTGAACCAGCTGATATTCTTGCTTCATTGAATTACTTCTTTAACTTGCAAGAAGGTATCGGCACTACCGACGATATTGACCACTTAGGTAATCGGCGGATTCGTTCAGTTGGTGAATTATTGCAAAACCAATTCCGGATTGGATTAGCACGGATGGAACGGGTTGTTCGGGAACGGATGTCAATTCAGGATCCTGATACTGTTACTCCACAACAATTGATTAATATTCGGCCAGTTGTTGCTTCAATTCGTGAATTCTTTGGTTCTTCACAATTGTCACAATTCATGGACCAAACCAACCCGCTTGGTGAATTGACTCATAAGCGGCGTCTTTCCGCCCTTGGTCCTGGTGGTTTGACTCGTGATCGGGCCGGATATGAAGTTCGTGACGTGCACTATACTCACTATGGTCGGATGTGCCCAATTGAAACTCCTGAAGGTCCTAACATTGGTTTGATTAACAGTCTTTCATCATATGCTCGTGTTAATAAGTATGGATTCATCGAAACTCCATACCGTCGTGTTTCATGGAAGACCCATAAAGTTACTGACAAGATCGACTACTTAACTGCCGACGAAGAAGATAACTACATCATTGCTCAGGCCAACACGCCTTTGAATGATGATGGTTCATTTGCTCAAGACCAAGTTATGTGTCGTGATAAGGATGATTACATTGAAACGAGCGTTGAGAACGTCGATTACATGGACGTTTCTCCAAAACAAGTTGTCTCCGTTGCTTCCGCATGTATTCCATTCCTTGAAAACGATGACTCTAACCGTGCCTTGATGGGTGCTAACATGCAACGGCAAGCTGTTCCGTTGTTGAACCCTCATGCACCATTAGTAAGTACTGGAATTGACTACAAAGCAGCCCATGACTCTGGGGTGGCCATGGTTGCTAAGAAGTCAGGGACAGTTGAATATGTTGATGCTCGTGAAGTTCGTGTTCGTGAAGAAGATGGAACTCTTTATACTTACAAATTAATGAAGTTCCGTCGTTCTAACGGTGGTAAGAACTACAACCAACGTCCAATTGTTAAGGTTGGCGAACATGTAGATGCCGATGATGTTCTTGCTGATGGACCATCAATGGAACAAGGTGAATTAGCCTTAGGTCAAAACCCATTGATTGCCTTCATGACTTGGCAAGGTTACAACTTCGAAGATGCCATCGCAATTAGCGAACGGTTAGTTAAGGATGATGTTTATACATCAATTCATATCGAGTCATACGAATCAGAAGCTCGGGAAACTAAGCTTGGACCTGAAGAAATGACCCGTGAAATTCCTAACGTTGGTGACGATGCACTTAAAGATCTGGACGAAAATGGGATTGTTCGGATTGGTGCTGAAGTTCATGACGGCGATATTTTAGTAGGTAAGGTTACTCCTAAGGGAATGACTGAATTATCTGCTGAAGAACGGTTGCTTCACGCTATCTTTGGTGAAAAGTCACGTGAGGTTCGTGATACTTCTCTCCGTGTTCCTCACGGTGGTGGCGGTATTATCCAAGACGTTAAGGTCTTTACTCGTGAAAATGGGGATGAACTTTCACCAGGTGTTAACACCATGGTTCGGGTTTACATTGCCCAAAAGCGGAAGATCCAAGTCGGTGATAAGATGTCAGGTCGTCACGGTAACAAGGGTACTGTTTCTATCGTTGTTCCTGAAGAAGATATGCCGTATATGCCAGACGGTACACCAATCGACATTATGTTGAGTCCAATGGGTGTGCCAAGTCGTATGAATATCGGACAGTTGCTTGAATTGCACTTAGGAATGGCTGCAAAGCGTCTTGGAATTCACATGGCAACACCAGTATTCGATGGTGCTACTGATAAGGATGTTTGGGATGCTGTTAAGGAATCCGGGTTCCCTGAAGACGGTAAGACAATTCTTTATGATGGTCGTACAGGTGAACCATTTGAAAACCGGATTGCCGTTGGTTCAATGCATTACCTTAAGTTAGCCCACATGGTTGACGATAAGATTCACGCTCGTTCTACTGGTCCATACTCACTTGTTACTCAACAGCCATTGGGTGGTAAAGCCCAATTCGGTGGTCAGCGGTTTGGTGAAATGGAAGTTTGGGCTCTTGAAGCTTACGGTGCTGCATACACTCTTCAAGAAATCCTTACTTACAAGTCAGATGATACTGTTGGTCGTGTTCGGACTTACGATGCCATCATTAATGGTGAACCAATTCCAAAGCCGGGTGTTCCTGAATCATTCCGGGTTCTTGTTAAGGAATTACAAGCATTAGGCCTTGATATGAAGGTGCTTGATGGTAACCATAATGAAGTTCAATTGGAGAACATGGATGAAGACGATGATGAAGTTGTTAATGTTGATGCTTTAGCTAAGTATGCTGCCAAGCACAATGCTGAAGAAAAAGAAAAGAAGGACGAAACGTCTGCCGATAATAAATCAGCTGCAACAACTGATGAACAAGACAAGACTAAGCAAGACTAGTTTTACTTAGTGCTGAACGTAAACTACTAAAATAAGGAGGAAAAATCCTTTGATTGATGTCAATAAATTTGAAAGTATGCAGATCGGCCTGGCATCACCAGATAAGATCCGTAGTTGGTCTTACGGGGAAGTTAAGAAGCCCGAGACCATCAACTACCGGACTTTAAAGCCAGAAAAACAAGGTCTGTTTGACGAACGAATCTTTGGCCCAACTAAGGACTATGAATGTGCTTGTGGTAAGTACAAGCGGATTCGCTACAAGGGTCGTGTCTGTGACCGTTGTGGTGTTGAAGTTACTAGTTCAAAGGTTCGTCGTGAACGGATGGGGCACATTGAATTGGCCGCTCCGGTTTCCCATATTTGGTACTTCAAGGGGATTCCAAGTCGGATGGGTCTTGTCTTAGACATGAGTCCACGTTCACTTGAAGAAGTTATTTACTTTGCTTCATACGTTGTTTTGGATCCAGGTGATACTCCACTTGAAAAGAAGCAATTGCTTTCTGAAGCAGAATACCGTGACAAGAAGGCTGAATTTGGCGACCGCTTTACTGCCGAAATGGGAGCCGCTGCTATTAAGAAGTTATTAGCAGACGTCGACCTTAATAAGGAAGCAGCCGAATTAAAGGAAGAACTAAAGGAAGCAACTGGTCAAAAGCGGACCCGTGCTATCCGTCGTTTGGATATTTTGGAAGCATTTATCAAGTCTGGTAATAAGCCGGAATGGATGGTCCTTGATGTTATTCCTGTTATGCCACCTGATTTACGGCCAATGGTTCAACTTGAAGGTGGCCGGTTTGCTACCTCTGACTTAAACGATTTATACCGGCGGGTTATTAACCGGAATAACCGTTTGAAGCGTCTTTTGAAGTTACAAGCTCCAGGAATCATTGTTCAAAACGAAAAACGGATGCTCCAAGAAGCTGTTGATGCTTTAATTGATAATGGTCGTCGGGGTCGTCCTGTTTCAGGTCCTGGTAACCGTCCACTGAAGTCCCTTTCTCACCTTTTGAAGGGGAAGCAAGGACGTTTCCGTCAAAACTTGCTTGGTAAGCGTGTTGATTACTCTGGTCGTTCAGTTATTGATGTTGGTCCATCATTACGAATGAACCAAATGGGGCTTCCTGTTCCAATGGCTCTTGAATTGTTCAAGCCATTTATCATGCACGAATTAGTTAAGCGTGGTTTATCCGCTAACGTTAAGGCGGCTAAGCGGAAGATTGACCGTCGTGATGATGATGTCTTTGATGTTCTTGAAGATGTTATCAAGGAACACCCAGTTCTTCTTAACCGGGCCCCTACATTGCACCGGTTAGGTATCCAGGCCTTTGAACCAATCCTGGTTTCTGGTAAGTCAATGCGTCTTCACCCATTGGTATGTACTGCTTACAATGCCGACTTTGATGGGGACCAGATGGCGATCCACGTACCGCTTTCTGATGAAGCTCAAGCTGAAGCACGGCTATTAATGCTTGCTGCTTCCCACATTTTGAGTCCTCGTGACGGTGAACCAATCGTTTCTCCATCTCAGGATATGGTTATCGGTAACTACTACATGACCACTGAAGATAAGGGTCGTGAAGGTGAAGGGATGATCTTCAAGGATACCGATGAAGCTGAAATGGCATACCGGAACAACTATGTTTCACTCCAAACTCGTGTTGGTGTACAAGTTTCAGCATTCCCTGACAAGCCATTTACTGATGAACAACGCGGTAAGATCATGGTAACTAGTGTAGGTAAGTTATTGTTCAACCGGATTCTTCCTAAAGACTTCAATTACATTAACGAACCTACTGCTGATAACATTACTAAGGGTGTTGATGACCGCTTCTTCCTTGATCCGGGTGAAGATATCAACGAATACCTTGAAAATGCACCACTAGTTCCACCATTCAAGAAGGGCTTCTTGTCAGACTTAATTGCTGAAGTTTACAAGCAATACAAGGTTACCAAGACTTCTCAATTCCTTGACCGGATTAAGGACCTTGGTTACTACGAATCAACTATTTCTGGTTTGACTACCGCAATGTCAGATATTCATGACTTACCTGAAAAGCCAGAAATTATTAAGAAGGCTCGTAAGCAAGTTGCCTTAGTTACCAAGCAATTCCGTCGTGGGTTGATTACTGATGACGAACGTTACGACCGGGTTATTGGTATCTGGAACGATGCAAAAGACGAAGTTCAAAACAAGCTGATTGAACATATGGACATCCATAATCCAATCAACATGATGTCTGACTCAGGTGCTCGTGGTAACATTTCTAACTTTACTCAGCTTGCCGGAATGCGTGGGTTGATGGCTTCTCCAAACGGTAAGATTATGGAATTGCCAGTTCTTTCTAACTTCTATGAAGGTTTGTCAGTGCTGGAAATGTTCATTTCTTCTCACGGTGCTCGTAAGGGAATGACCGATACCGCCTTGAAGACTGCTAACTCAGGTTACTTGACTCGGCGGTTAGTTGATGTTGCTCAGGATGTTATTGTTCGTGAAAAGGACTGTGGCACTGACCGTGGCCTTGAAGTTACTGCAATTACAAACGGTAACGAAATGATCGAACCACTTTACGACCGGATCATGGGTCGTTATACTATGAAGTCTGTCTTTGATCCAAAGACTGGCGAGAAGATCGTTGGTAAGAACGTTCTAATCGATGAAGCAATGGCACAAAAGATTGTTGATGCTGGCGTTAAGAAGGTTACTATTCGTTCTGCATTTACTTGCAACACTGAACACGGTGTTTGTGAACGATGCTACGGCCGAAACGCAGCTACTGGTGACCGGGTTGAAGCCGGTGAAGCAGTTGGTACCGTTGCCGCTCAATCAATCGGTGAACCAGGTACTCAATTGACCTTGCGGAACTTCCACACTGGTGGTGTTGCCGGTAACGAAGATATTACTCAAGGTCTCCCTCGTGTTCAAGAAATTGTGGAAGCACGTAATCCTAAGGGTCGTGCAACCATTACTGAGGTTACTGGTGAAGTTGAATCAATCGAAGAAAATCCAGCAGAACGGACTAAGGATGTTACTGTTAAGGGTGAAACTGATACTCGGACATACACCTTACCAATTACTGCACGGATGCGGGTTGCTGAAGGTGACTTTATCCACCGTGGAACTGCTCTTAATGAAGGTTCAATTGATCCTAAGGAATTGATTCGGGTTCGTGATGTTCTTTCTACAGAAACTTACCTCCTTGCTGAAGTTCAAAAGGTTTACCGTATGCAGGGGATCGATCTGTTAGATAAGCACGTTGAAATCATGATTCGTCAAATGATGCGGAAGGTTCGTGTCATGGATCCAGGTGACACAGATATGTTGCCAGGACAATTAATGGACATTGGTCAATTCCGTGATGCTAACTACAAGACATTAGTAGCCGGCAATATTCCAGCTACTGCTCGTCCAGTTATCTTAGGAATTACCAAGGCTGCCCTTGAAACTAACAGTTTCTTATCAGCTGCTTCATTCCAGGAAACTACCCGTGTTCTGACTGATGCTGCTATTCGTGGTAAGAATGACCCATTAGTTGGTTTGAAGGAAAATGTTATTATTGGTAAGATCATTCCAGCAGGTACTGGTATGAGTACGTACCGGAACATTAAGCCAAAGGAAGTTAACGTTGCTGCTTACTCCATCAAAGACTTAGAAGCTAAGATGAAGGAAGAAGACAAGCAAAATTAATTAGCTTAATCCCGTAAGAAGGACTATGACTTGATTGTCATGGTCCTTTTTGCTATTTTAAATAATGAAGAAGAACGATAGGTAGGGGAACTATGGCTAAGGGGCTATGGTTCTTCGTTACTTTTGGGAGAGAAAATGTCAAAGAAATATACTATTGAGATTCCGGAATCTGCAATGAAAAAAACGAGATTCACAGCAAATGAACAACTAGAACTAAATGTTAACCATAATGAAATTACGATTAGGCCGTCACGAGTAACAGATCAGTTGCCAAAAATTAGATTGTATTGGTATATTTTGCCAGCATTGGTTTTAACAATTGTCTTTTTTGCTTTCTGCCGTAACCAGCACATGAAGACAGTCCCAATTACTGGTGACTATTCGATTGCTTATGGTTCGATGCTATTAAGCTTGGTAAGCGGCTTGCTTGTTTTTGTGATTACCTTTATTGTCACAAAATTGCGAAATAATGGGCCAACGAGAAATATTTATTGGCGAAGCTTACCAGTAATTACAATTGCTTATGGATTAATTATTGCCTTTTCATTTTCAGCCTTTTTCTGGTTATTAGAGAAGCTATTTACAGATGCTCGATTCGATATTTATACTTCGACAACCTTTGTTTTTGTGATTATTGCCGCTATTAATTACTTGACAATTAATCTTGCGTTAACCCTCTCTTCGGCAATTATTACTAACTTGTTGACGATAATGATCATTGGTGGGATGCTATTTTCGATGTTAACTAATTCCACTCGCGATTGGTGGAAATATAACTTTAGCTTTTTGGGAACCTCACAAAACTCAGCGAACTTACAGTTTAACGTGACCTTAATATTTTCGGGACTGCTAATGATGGCGTTAGTTGATTATCTTTTTGTTAACCTCCAACAAAAGTATCCGGGAATTAAAACTCAATTGTTACGGTGGCTATTGTATGGTGAAGCAGCTTGTATTGCAGCAATTGGCTTATTCCCTAACGATCCCAAATTTCATGTTCTGCATGACCGAATTTCAATGTGGTTAGTTTATATTATGTTAATTTTGATTGTTGCTATTCGCTGGATTCTTCCAGAAGTTACCAGACAATTTTTGGTCACTTCTTACGTGATTGGAGCGGTGATGGGAGCAGAGTATATTGTCTTTAAACTAGCTAATTATTTGTCGTTAACGGCATTTGAACTGATTGAATTTGCTCTTTCATTTTCTTGGTTATTGCTGTTGCTACAAAATATTGAAAACCTTGCTCAATATGGCGAACAGCTATTTCTTGTTAAAATAAAAAATAATACAACAGAAGACGAGACACTAGTCGGAACAGAAAAGCAGCCTCAGGACGAAGCCAAGCGCTAATCCAGGAATGAGGGGCAGCTTGCTGTTCCTTTTTATTAGGGCTGGAATTAGTGTTAGCAGGCAGCCAATTAAAACAATTTGTGCTGTTAATTCCCAGCCTCCTATTAAGTCGGTTACAAGGATGAATTCAATATCGCCTGTTCCCAGCCCCTTGGTAATATGCTGTAATCCCAAAAGGAAGAGTCCGATTATAACTAACTCAACCGTGACTTTGCCGATTGATAATGATTGGCGCGGAAGGACTAAAAGAAGTGGAAGCAACCCAACCAATGCAATTGGGTAGATTAC
>ERZ773021.560-NODE-560-length-15748-cov-8.36564_pt1 | contig 15748 bp, 17 predicted proteins | sample MGYA00511668_ERZ773021 | MGnify/ENA primary metagenome ERZ773021 (study PRJEB29015, sample SAMEA2737961) | human oral metagenome | biome: human oral; feature: human-associated habitat; material: dental | place: China | collected 2032 ... | reverse complement strand
TACTACTAATACTCACCACGTGTGAACCTTTCTCCATAAAAGGCAGTAGTTGTTGTGTGAGGTGTGCTACCCCAAATACATTCACTTTATATACTTCTAAAAAGTCGGTTTCTGTAAGGGATTCAAAAGATTTGTTGATAAGTTTGCCTGCGTTGTGAATCAAGATATCTACCTTTTGCCATTGCTCTTTTACAAACTGCGCTACGGCTTCTCTATCCGTAGCTAAGGTAATGTCAAAAGAGAAACAACGTACTTTGGGTAACTTCAGTGCTTCTATGGGAGCGGTATGCCGAGAAAGAGCTAAGATGTTATGCCCTTGCGATGCCAACTGTTGTACCAGTTCAAAGCCTATTCCTCGGCTGGTACCTGTGATGATAATGTTCTTCATTGTTTTAAAAGTTGTGCAAATATACAACTTTATTTCTTTTCTGAAGTAATTGATTGGTATATATCTATTCCAAGGTATTTTTGTACAAGCTGTACAAAGGTTTCTTCCTTTTCTTCAGAAAACCAATACAGTGCCGCAACAATATCGCGCAATGCTACTGCTTCCCTCCAATTGTCATAGGAAAACAATCGGGTATAGTGGCCTATTTCCTTCGGATCATAGCCCTTGCGGAATACCTCTTGGAGTTCTTGTATAAAACGCCGTTTGACTTCCAGTTGCTTGGGAGTTAGCTCTATGGGAGCATCCATTATTTTACCTCGGAATATATCCCACAACTCAAAGAATTTGTCCAAAGCCTCGCCTTCTGTTTCTGTTACCAATTCAAGAATTCCTATCGTTCCTCTGGAATCAAATATACTATATCGCTTTTGTATCCAGTGTTCAAAATCTCGTAATTCCTCATCAGTTTCATCACTCTCTTGGTGAATATCCCACCCTCCAAGAAATGCATTAAAGCACCGAAGACTATATTTGGATAAATAGGCAGAGGGATTTTCCCTGATAAGTTCCATCAGTTCTATAGTGGTCATTTCCTTATAAGATACTTTAGAAGATGGTGATTGAGAGCGGGGTTTTATATGACCTGAGGTATACTCTTTGTAGCATTCATCAAACAAGGTAAAGAAAAAATGTACCGCTTCTTCTTGAGTATCACATAGCAAAGAAAGCTGTTGTGCCCATAATTGTTCTTCTTCTAAGGCATATTTTTCCTTTAGCCAAGGATAGAAAACCTGTTGTAGGAATACCAAACCCTCGTCTTCGCTTTTACGCTGAAATGCCAAGCCGTCAAGAAAGGCTTTTAAGGAAAAAATATCATATTCCCCAATATACATTGGGGGTCGCTGTCCCATATATTTAAGAAGGTCTAAGGTGGTGATATCTATCATAATCAATCTTGTTTTATATTCCCCATAACGAAGCCTGTAATCTCTGAATATGAGGGTCTTCCACTACATCAATAATAGCTAAAGTATCAGCTGGAATACGGATATGATAAGTAAGTAATTCGCCTAATATATTTTGAAGCGCTAAAAAATATTCATCATAGACAATGAGTTTTTGAGCATTTTCAAATGCTTTAACAATAATCATATTTGAGGAACACTCCTCTTTCAGTTGACGAATAAACTCATTGGTAACCAATGCCATAATATCTTTCTCTGGGTGGTATATATCAATATTTAATTCCTCTTGAATAATTGCAGCGGCTTCTTTTTCAGTAAGAGGAGCTGCTCCATATATCCAATTATCGTCCCACATCTCCAACATTTCAATAACATCAAGTAAGCCATCAGGCATATCCATTTCTGCCCTTAAGCTAAATTGATAATTGTAAAGGGCGACTTTTTCCGCATTATAACCTTCTTTCCAAAGAGCTTGTAAGCCTTGTATATAATAGACAATGGCTTTTATTTCTTCTGAAGTCATTTTATTACATTTGTCTATTTCTAAATTTACTAATCAGCCTCACCAACTCTTCTGAAACCTTATATTTAAGAAGAAACAATACACTCATCCCCCCTACAAGCAAGGATTTCAAACCAATATTCACCAACGGGTGAAATAGAAAGTCCCAAAAGAAAAAGCCTCCTATCGCCACCAAACCAAAGAGAGTAGTCTGCAATGTTTCCTTATAAAAGGGTTGTAAGCCATACTTGCGATACACAAAAACCGACTTGAGTAGGTTATACGAAGTAAAGGCAATCAGAGTTGCTACGCCTGCCCCATTGATCCCATAAAGGGGAATCAGCCACCTATTCATCAGAACGGCACCTATCACTAAAAAAACGCCCAAAAATAGCACGGTGCGATAGTAGGGAGAATTCAGCAATACGGCATTGCTAAAACCTACTAAGGCATCGGAGAGCTTTACTACGGATATGATGATAAGCACCCAAAGCCCTGTGCTGTAATCCTTATCAGGCAAGAGGGCATAACACTGCTGGGCATTCACCACAATAAGCACACAAATGACCATACTCACAAAGTAGGTATTTACCGTACTGCGCTTATAGAGGTCTGCAAGTTCTTGAGGCTTCTGTTGGTTCATAAACTGTGCCGTTAGCGGACTCACTATTTGATACATACTGCGGTAAGGAATGGCAATCACTGTGGCGGTAAAGATAGCCACATTATACACCGCAATCTCACTAATAGGCAGGTATTGGTTGAGCATAAACTTATCTATGTCCATCAATACGGAAGCTACCGAACCTGATAAAATCACAAACAAACTGTATAAAAAGACTTCCTTTTTCCCCTGTGGTAGTCCCCAAGCAAAGGTAGGTCGGCGTACATAAAAAGCGGAAACAAACATCAAGAACATACGCAGGGCATACACCCAAAACACCCCCCACATTAGTTGATGAAAATCAATAACATCAAAGTAAATGGCTACTAATAGAAGCATCACCCCTACCCTATGGAATACCTCCTTGAGGAAATTGCCAAAGACTGTTTTGAGTTGTACTCGCATCCACGCGTAAGCTATCTCAAAATAGGCCATAGCCACCGCCGTAAGGAAGATAAGCCACACATACGGACGTACTTCTGTATTCTTTGCCGAAAGCCACTGAACAATTTGCTCATATGCCATACTTCCCAAAAGAGTAGCAGGGAGAATCACCAGTAATGGCAAAAGGCAAAGCATTAGGTTGAGTCTGCCTTGTTCCTGTCTATCGGTGTAAGCGGAGTAATAACGCACCCAAGTGTTGGACACCCCAAAGGCTATCAATGGAGAGAGAATCGTAGCAGTGGAAGTAACGTAGCTTACCAAACCATATTGTGCTTTGGAAAGAAAGTAAGTAAATAAGAAAAGGGTATTCAGTGCCCCTATGGCAAACCCAAGATAGGTAGCCACTACATTCTTAAGCGATTGTCGGAGTACGATGCCCATAATATTTTTCTTTTAATAATACTTTACAAATTTCTTATCCTGTAAGGCAGTGAGTTGTTCTGCTATAAGGGTATTCATATAGTTTTGAAGCTCTTCCCTGCTGTTATAAGTAGGTTTTGAGAGCCAATTGGGAAAGTCGAGGGTTTTATAATCTACTTCCTCATTGATGAGTTTTACAGCAGAAGCACTGGCAATAATTGCTATATGAATCCAAAGTTGAGAAGAGGCGGGATATTCATCTATTTCTTCTAAATCGTCTAAATTTTCATTAACAAAATAGAGTGATAAATATCGATGAAAATAGTAATCAAAAGCCTCCTGAGCTCCTTTGGTGCTTTTAAAATCGCTTACGGTTTTAAAATGAGAGAAACACGCTTTACGCTCTTCTGGAGATATGGTAGGTATAACTGCAATCAAACAAAAAGAATTTTCTATAGGATACCATAGATCAAAATTTTCGGCAAAAGGTACCGCAAGTACTTCTGGTAAGAAAGTTAGTAAGCCTTCGTATTGTTTGCTTACAAATAGACATCCTACAAGTTCATAAACAGTTTGTAGGTCTTTACTACTTTTGAGTGAAAACTTTTTGCGGATCTTTTCAAGGAGTTTTTGCTGTTTTACAGTAGTGCAATAAGGTGCTAAAATTTCTATATTCATTATTAATAATACTTTACAAATTTCTTATCCTGCAAGGCAGTGAGTTGTTCTGTTATAAGGGTATTCATATAGTATTGGAGCTCTTCCCTGCTGTTATAAGTAGGTTGGCGATCCTCCTTGGGAAATTCAAGTGTTTTGTAATCTACTTCTTCATTGATAAGTTTTACAAGTGAAGCAGCTGTGATTAAGTATATACGATATGAAAATTCATAAGAAGTTTCTTTATCTGCTATACTCTTCTGAATATATTCCAAAGCATCATTAACAAAACAGAGCGCTAAATAATCTTGGAAATAGTAATCATATATCTCTTGAAAATCAGGCAAGCCTTTATATTCGGTAACGGTTTTAAAGTGTAGGAAACACGCTTTGCGTTGTTCTGGGGTGATGGTAGGCACTTCAGCAATGAGAGCCAAAGAGTGTTCTATGGGATACCATAGGTTAAAATTTGCGGCAAAAGGTACTGCAAGTACTTCAGGCAAGAAAGCTAATAAGCCTTCGTATTGTTTGCTTACAAACAGACGCTCCACGAGTTCAGTAACAGTTTGTAGGTCTTTACTACTTTTGAGTGAAAGCTTTTTGCGGAGCTTTTCAAGGAGTTTTTGTTGTTTTGCAGTAGTGCAATAAGGTGCTAAAATTTCTATATTCATAATGATCTAATAATTTTTTAAATAAGCTACTAATTTCTTTTCTACAAATTCGGTCATAGTATCAGCTTGTTTGATGACCTTGGGTTTGGCGTATTCGTGGGCAAAGCAAAATATTTCTTGAGTGTCGGGAGCATAGAGCAGTTTGTCGCCATCGCCGTATTTCCAAAACTCCCCAAGCACCAAATAGTCTTTGCCATTGAACACATCGGTATATAAGTCAGCAAAGCGGATTTCTACCCCTTCCAACCTAAGCTCCCCTATATGCTGGAAGAACAAAGTAAGTTCCTCAGAGAAAGTAACGCCCAAGTCTTGGCTCTTTTGGGTAATCTCGGCTAAGAGAATGCCTGCGGTAACCACATTATATTCGTCAAAATCCTTCAGTACCTGCTTGGTAAGTTTGGGATATACCGCCGAGAGTCGCTCCCAATCTTCAAAGGTAGCTGTTTGTGAGCTTGTCTGCTCTGCGCCTTTTCTTTTCTCCTTGAGTTCTTTGAGAGAAGTGGAAACAGCTGTGACAAGCTCTGTATCAGTAGCCTCTGTGAACCATTTTTTTAGAGGAACCATATAGTTTTTTAATCCTGCTTTCTTCAAATAATCAGGTAGTGCTTTGGGATTTGTTTTTAGAAAATAAAATTCTATCATATTGCGAATGAGGAAGTCCTTGCTAAAGTGCATCGTTTTCCCACTCTTGATATAATCCATCTTGAGAATGGTAAAGTTCAAGAAGTGGTCGTCCGCCAACGCCACTGGGGCGATTTCTTCCAAGGTAACACCTGCATCTTTTAGTGCTTTATGTGTGTAATTCAGCACAGTAAAGCTCGGCATTTCTTCCTCGAATACCATATCTATAATATCACAAAGCTTATCTAATATCTGCTGATACTTTTCAGAGGCAATAAGTTGCTCCATTTGTTCTTTGTCTTTTTGCTCTATGGACATATTTGTAATGTTTTAATTATTGTTTATAATCCACTTACCTGACTTTGTAGAACCTTCATGCTTAATGATCCCCAATTTGGTCATATTCTTAATATGGTATTTAATGCCATCAAGAGTAATACCTATAGTTTGAGCTAACTCCTTTTGAGTAACTTCTGGCTTTGCTTGAATAGCTACTAAAATTCTTTCTTGGGTAGTCCCCCTCGATTTATTGGGTAGTCTCTCTGATTTATTAGGTAGTTGCTCAAATTTATTGGGTATTTCCCCTGATTTATTGGTAGATTTATTGGTAGATCCCTCCTTTTTATCGGTAGATTTATTGGGTGTTTTCTCTATTTTATTGGGTAGTTCTCCTGATTTATTAGGTAGTTTATTGGGTAGTTCTTCCGATTTAATGGGTGTTTTATTGGTAGATTCTCCTAATTTATTGTCAGATTCTTCTTCTCCAAAACCTTCTTCAAAGTAGGTTGTAGAAATAGGTTCTACAACCCTAAAAGCGGTAATAAGTGAAAAATCAAAAGAAGCCTTTCCATTGCCATTCTCTTCCAATTCTTTCTGTACCCTATATACACCGCGACTAAAGCGGTTCACATAACCCAATACCTTCATAGCCTCAGCTATAAAAGGATTGCGATAATCACTTACATTGGGGAAATTATTAGCACTTACCTTACCATAAAGCCCTCCTGCATTCTGTATCTCAATATGGTCATCATACTCATAGAAAGCCACTGGTGCATTACTCTCATAATCACGATGCATTATAGCATTCATCAAGAGCTCACGAGTTGCCCAATAAGGATATTTGGATACTGTCTTTTCCCTCAATACACTGATAGGAATAGGACGCTTTTGTGCTATGCTTGTCTCTACAAAGACGTCTATCCTTGGGAGTACCTTGCAGAGATTTCCTGAGAACTTATGTTCGTTAATGATATCCCCTGCCCTATCCAATCCCTTAAAGCGGACATACTGAATATAAGCTCCATGCAAAAAACGTTCTGGATTATTACCAAATAAGACAATAGCGGCATTGGTAGGACACTGATAGCGCAGGTCATAGAGACCCAAAGAGGCCATTTGTTCCTCAATAGTACGTTTGTCCTCTTGTAGAATATCCTCAGCAACTGCTTTAAAGAGGTACTCTTTTTTGAATAATGTAATATCTAAATCCTCAAGAGTGGTTCCCAAGCAAGGCATAGCATCAAAGGTGCGAATATTAGAAAGCCGACGCTCTGTCAAGAGCTTTTCTTCTGCTTCTGTAGCAATGCTCTTTCTTGGACCTACCCTTACCCAAATACGCCCACGATAACGCACAGGAGGCACTTGAGAAGGAGTTACCTCCACGACCAAAATATCTCCCTGAGCAAAAGAAAACTTCTCTACTGTCATCACTGGTTGAGGCAGTATATTACCATCGGTACGGATATTGGAGATTTGCAGTAGCAACTTGTCATCTACTTGTAGCCCTGCTAACTCCCCATTGTCCCTGACCCCTATAAGTAGATATCCTTTCTTTTTACTATCTGCCACATCATTAGAAAAAGCACATATCGCCTGAGAGAACTTATCCATATTGTCCGTAGCGACTGTTTTTTCTATGTGATAGCTTTCGGTATCTGAAAGTATTTTCTGTAAATGTTCCTTGGTTATCATTGTTTATTTTTGCTTTTGTTTTATCCCTCCAACTCCTTAGAATCTATCCCCAATACCTTATACCACGCTTGGGCGTTCTTTGAGGTGGGGTCTATGCCTTTGCCTGCGGTATAAAAAGGCTCCCATTGCCAATCCTCGCCTCCAGTACAGCCCACAGCAGCATAGTTCATCAGGAATTCCTTAAAATTATCAGCTAAATAAGTACCGAGATTGCTTGCACCATCGTGGCTGAGGTACACAACCTTACCATAGTTCTCTGGCTCTAACTCAATAGCGATATAATCACCGTTAACATTGATATGAAAACACAATTTGTTATACCAAATGCGGTCTTCTGGATCTTCGTAATTAGGGAAAACATCAGCTGCCCATTCCTTGCGATGTTCCTCATAATCCAAAAGCAAATCCAACCCAAAGAGTAATTCCCCGCAATAGATGTGCGCCAAGGCATCGGGTATTATAGATTCATCTTCAATAGTTACATCATTCACATCCCAATAAAACTCCAAATGAGCGGTGTTTTCCAAAAGCACTTCGCGGAAATGAGGAGGCAATGTATAGCCCAATTGTGTCTCTACAGCTTTGACTTCCTCCTCTGTAGCAGGTTTTTCTATCGCAAGAGGTTCTGTAGCCCCACCAAGAGCTTCTATTTTACTAAGAAATAAGTTCAGGCGCTTTTTAAAAAGCTCAAAATTAAATGGTATATTCATTTTTTGAGGTTATTTATTATTTTTTAAGATGGTTTCTAAGGGTTCTGTTAGCAAAGTGATTTCAAAAGGGTCGTGCCTAAACTCATAAACATTCTTATCGGCATCTATCCCGATAAAATCGCCATCTCCATCGGTTATATCCTGTACGTGATAGTAGGTTTTGTCGTTTAAAGACACTTCGTATAAATCATTAGGAGTTATATATTGCCGTTCTTCTTTGGAAAGAAGTTTTTCAATAGGGCTATCATCTAAATACTTTATGCGAATGTGGGAAGTATCTATCCCTACCGCCTCAGCTTGCCATTTTAGAAAGTCGTTATTAGCTGTAATATACATCAATAACAATCCATAAGCTACATTCCAACTCACCACACTACTTTTGCCTGTCTCAACCGACTGTATTACGATATTTTCAATTAAGAAATTCCGTCCTTTTTTATCTTCATACTTGTTGAGCAAAGGAATATCCAAACGCAGTTGATAGCGCTGTCCTTCGGGCTTCTTTATTCCTTTGATGGTTCCTTCTGTAAGTTGTTTTTGCAGGAAATGAAAACGCTGAGGCAGTGCAAGACTTATTTTTACAAATAACTCTTGCATTGCAGGAGTAAAAGTAGGCTTCTTTTTGAATAGATTACCTAACATATTTCTATTTTTTCAGTGTAACTAATACTTTTTACCCTTCCAACTCCTTTGGATTTATCCCCAATACCTTATACCAAGTTTTGGCGTTCTTTGAGGTAGGGTCTATCCCTTTGCCTTTGGTATAAAAAGGCTCCCATTGCCAATCATCGCTCCCAGTACAACCCACAGCAGCATAGTTCATTAGGAATTCCTTAAAGTTATCAGCTATATAAAGCCCGTGGTTTTCACTACCATCATGGCTCACATACACAACCTTACCATAGTTCTCTGGCTCTAACTCAATAGCGATATAATCGCCGTTACCTACTTGGTGAAAAGCCATTTTGTTATGCCAAACACGATCGTATTCGTTATTGTAATCGGGATATACATCCTCTTCCCAGCCCTTGCGACTTTCTTCATAGCCTAAAAGCAAATCTAATCCAAAAAGCAACTCTCCAGAGGAGATCTCTGCTAATTCATCAGGGAGAAAAACCCCATTTTCTTCGTCCTCATAGTCCTCGTCTTCATCATCTTCGTAGTCCTCGTCTTCATCTGTATAGATACTCCAATAAAATTCCAAATGAGCAGTGTTTTCCAAGAGTACTTCACGGAAATGTCGAGGCAATGTATAGCCTAATTTTGCCTCTACGGCTTTGATTTCTTCCTCTGTAGCAGGTTTTTCTATCGTAAGAGGATCAGTCTCACCACCAAGGTCTTCTATCTTTTCTAAAAATAGGTTTAAACGCTTTTTAAAAAGCTCAAAATTGAAAGTTGTTATCATAATAAAAGTTACTTTTTAAATTGCAAATATTTTTTCTTTATAATATCCTATTGGCCAATGTCCTGAGTAGTAGACATTCACTATATTCTCCCAGTAAAGACCCAAAGTTAGTTGTTTTTCGACCAAATATTGCCTAAAAGCAAAAGCAATTGCTTTCTTTGCGACTTCTGTAAAGTCATACGGTCCGAATGAAAACAATTTTTTGTTCAAATTTCTATGCTCTTTCAAGAAGAACTGCACAATTTCCTTTCTATAAGGTAACAGATTTTCTGGAATTTGTATGTTTTTATAAAAAGGGTCTGCATCTGTAAGAGCTGAGGGTAACCATTGCACTTCTTTATACATTCCTGCAAAGGCTTCTTCCGTAGGATTTACAAAAGCCTGCTCCACATCTTTGAGAAGAATGACATTACTGCCCAAAAATTCCTTTACGCCTATTTTAGTAAAGAAATCTGTTTGAATAATTTTGTCAATTTCAGATTCTAAATTCATTTCATTAGGAATTACTTGTTTGTTCTCTTCAAAGTGCAATTCAAAGTGCAAATTTTGCACTTTGGAATTTGCTCTTTTGCACTTTGAAAATCCTCATTATGCTCCAAATTGTCGCAGATGATGGTCAAAATGCTTCCATTGCAGGATTCCCCACTCGTCGGGAGTGAGTTTACCAAAGAAAGAATGTGGGTGCTGACTGCATTTTTCCCTTCCATTGTTATAAAAAAGGGTGATAAGCTCTTTAGCTCGTTGCTTTTCTTTCTCAAAATCCTCCATAGAAATGTCTGTGATGACATACATCTTATCAGTAGGGGAATTTTTAGGCATAGGCTGGTCGTTGATAAACTTTTTCTTTACCAATTTTCCTATAAGCCTACCGATAAATGCCCGCTTGGGGAAGTTTTTCCCTAAAGGAGTTTCTAAAGAAACGTTCAAGTGGGCTAACATCTGTACAATGTTCATCTTTCCCCACTGACGCACAGCATCTACTTTCAGATTTTCTAACCGATTGAGTATTTCGTTCTTATCTGCTTCGTTATATAAATTTTTCATTTGTTTGTTAAGATTATTTGTTCTCTTTTACACCTATAAAAATATCTACTTCGGAGGCATCTCCTTGCTGAGACTTCTCGGTGTAGCGTTCATAGTCATATACGTAAGTGCGATTGAGCGTGGCGTCGTTGTCCCAGATATGTTGCCACATCGCACCTACTGCCTGAGGCATTGCACCTTTGGCTACAAACTTTTGAAAGGTTTGTTCAGGGAATTCCCTGCCCTCTAAGCCGTCGGGAATCGTGCTGAGCGTGGTAACTTCCACTCCTATGATACAAGTATAAGGCTCGGTATAGTCCTTTTGGTAATCGGTGTAGATGCTGTAAATGGCATCGCTTACCTTATTGGGTATTTTTGCCAAAAGTTGCTCGCTAAAAAAGCGTTGCCAAAGGTTTCCGATGTCCTGCATCGCTTGTCCGTTCTGATTGGTAGTGCGTACACTAATTCCTATGATTTTCAATTTCTTTTTATTTAAATAGTTTTTAATAAATTCTTTTTAACTCCTTACAAACTTGCCAATACTCTCTAAAAGTTGGGGTTTATCTTCCAAAGTGTAATCCAAAGTGTAAATTTGTATTACTTAATGATATGTTTCCTCTTTAGCCACAAAAGGTATAAGTAGTATAAAAGAAAGATTCCTAAGATTATTATATCAGATATAGAGGTTTGTTCGCCTAATAATTGCCAACGATTGCGGAAACAAAAGGTATAGACCTCTAGAAATACCATGGCTATAAGTGCACACCCCATTATAGAAACAGCTATCCTCTTGCGAAAGAATAGTACCATAACAACACTTATAGGCGGCAAGAATACCGTAATACCAAATAGAACAGCTAATAATAAAGGATAATCTTTAAAATAAATCAGTCCCCCTGCTCCAAAATGGCTACCTATATAGACTTCGTCATAGGTCATCGTATGATAAAAATCTTTGATACCCACGCAAGTAATCAGTAAAAACAATATACTGATGATCCAAATGGTAATGTTCTTTGTCATTTTCCTTGTATTTAATTCATTCTTAATAAATTCTCTCTAACTTCTTACAAACTTACTGATACGCTCTACAAATTGGGGTTTATCTTCCTTTTAATTAAAATGCCCTACCTCTCTTGTTTTATAAACACCCTTTACAATCTGCCAACAAACATCATAGCCCCCTGCTCCTGTACCATTTTGAGCCTCTATATAGATAATATCGTCTTCCTTATCATAATAAACAGATGTTTCACTAAAGGCAGGTACATACATATCCCTATAAGCACTTTTAGGAATAGTCACTTGTTTGCCATTAATGCTCACCACAAAACTCTTATATTCCGTCTCTGGCTCAGAGCCATCAGTTCCTTCAAAAGGTTTCCCGTCTATTTTGTATTCGTAATGGTCGCCTTTGTTTTCTTTGGTAAAGACATGTTTTTTCTTATCGTATTTTTGAGCAGTAAGCTCTACACGAATTCCCATACCTGAAAAAGTAATGGCATTATCGCTTTCTTTTTCTTTCTTAATGGAAAGAAATGTATAAGTAGGTTTCAGTCTGCTGTTATGAATATATCCTTTATCTATGTAATGCCACTTGCTTATATCTTCATCAGCATGAAATATATAAACAAGCTTATTATTAGGGAGCGTTCCCAGTATTTTACTTTTGACGCTTTCCTTTTCACGGATATTTACATAGCCATCTTTGTCTTTTACCACAAAGAATTGACCAAAAGCACACTGGGAAATTAACAAAAATAAGAATACTATTCGCTGCATAGTTTATTTTTTTGATTGTTCAGTTAAATAAAAAAATCATCAATATTTATTTCATTAGAGGGGTACTCATTGCCATATAAGTCCTTAACTATAGCTCTTAGAGTAGCCCCCTTGCCTTTTAGTCCTGCTAGTTCGTTTATTTTATCCCATAGGTGGTAAGCTATCGTATCGTCCTCTTCTTCTATAAAGCTTACATCCCTGACATGTACAGGATTTTTCAATTCAAATATTGCTTTTTCAGCTCTCGGCTGAAGAATTTCAAAGATAGGTTCACAAAATTTACTATATTCCTTATCTGTATCGCTTATAATAACATTTATTACCCAACTAGGAGTTTCATCAGGCGAAAACTCTTTGAAGTTTGTTAGAGATATTTTTGTTTTTTCCATTGTTCGATCAATATTAATCTACCAAAAACAAAGACTCATTCTTGAATTTTTCGAATGAAATAAATCTTGTAGCCATTTTCTTGTCTTTTTTAATGGTTAAACAAATAATTTTAGTAAATTTCTACTTTATATCGTGCCCTACGGACTTTATATTGTATCCTACGGACTTGATTTTGGTTTCTACCGAGTTAATATTGCGTTCTACGGGGATAATATTAGATACTTCTCTGATAATATTATGATTTTCACACTTTATATTTTAGAAAATCATATAAACAAATTAGTTTTCTATAAAATGTACCTAATTTGCTATCGTGTAATAATTTTTTATTTTCTATTAGAAAAGATTTTAAAATATTTAAATCAATTTTATTTGGAGATAACAAAGGAATATAAATTAATTGATGGAATACATAACCTTCTGTTCCTTCAATCAATTCATTAATATTATTGTATTTTCTATTGTTTTCTTCCTTATGTTTTATGTAATTTTTTGGAGGATAAAAATCTTCTATTCTGACATTATTTACCGTATTTATAAATTCAGGAGAAAACTCTAATATTTCTATTTCTTCATTTATTTTTCCTTCAGAATTTAAAAAATTTGCATCACGCAAACGTTTAAAATAAGGAATAAACTTTCCTTTTAAATTAGGTAAACATTGTCTTGCTACTGTTGTTGATACCCAGTTTGGTTTTTCTTCTATAATATCTTCTAAAACATCTTTTAACCCAATTCCTTTTACCCCGATTTCAGAAAGGCGATTTAATAACCCCATACCATACACAAATTCTGCTTTATGCAGATTTTCTATATTTTCTAAACTATCTGGAATATATACTTTTTGTTTTGAATCATTTGTTTTTACAAAATCATAAATCATTCCTTTCATTTGTTTTAATACTTTTATAGGAAGTTTTCTTTTATGATTAGCTAGTACTGTAAATAGATCTATAAAAGAACTTAGCTTTATTAATTTTATAGGAACAATAGTTTCTGAAATAAACAATTGGCTATCTAAAAATTGAGATTCAGTTTCTTCACTTTGCCATTGGCAAAAAATAAATCTGTCTTTTAATTTTTCAACCTTATCTTTTGTTATACATTTGATTATTGATCTGAGTATTGATTGAATATTAGGGTCATCAATACTGTATCCAATAAAAATAATAGGATTTTCAATGAAAAGAGTTAATAATTTTGCGGCTAAGTAAGGATTTCTATTTTCAAAATCATTATAATCATCACTAGTAAGAACAAGAGAATTAGGTTGAGTTGCACAACCGTGAATTTTATATATTTCTCCTATTGATAATAATTCAGAAAATATTAATTCTTCTTGACCTACGTATTTTGAAAAAGCAGGAAATAATGTTTCACATAGAGTATCCCAGTTCGTTGTAATGATAGCATCTATATTAATTTTTTTTAATAGTTTTATCTCTTGTGCTATATTGTCATTATTTACAAAATCCGTATTTTCTAAAATACGTTTTGAAATTTCATACTTAATAGAAGAATATTTACTATTTGCTTCTGCTTGGAAGTTTTTTCTGCTTTCCTCAAATAAGTTATTTTCCCACCATATATCATTAAAATCATCTCCTATTAGTTTAGCCACTTCAGGCATAGAGGAGTTTGCTTTTGATTTATAATATTCAAATTGTTTTGTTAGGCTTAATCTTTTAACCATTTCTTTTAAAAGATTTTCCCAAGTAGGAAGATCTAAATATCTTCTTGAAAAACCAGATCCAACAAATAAGATAGGTGATGTATTAAATTTCTGTAAATGTTCTTTTAGATTCTCAAGCATATTTTTAAAAGTGTCTAGTTTATTTAATTAATCTTATAGGTTATTTTTCGTATCTCAGTAAAAGAAATGGCTCTAATTTTATATTTTCCTTCAAAACACTCTGGCAAAGCTCTTTTTAATCATCTTTTTGTGCAATGAACTTTGCCAAAGTGCTGTGATTAACCATTAATCATTAACCGTTAATCATTGTTTGTACATTTTTTCACGGAGTTCCTGAATATTCTTGTCGTCCATATACTCATCAAAGGTCATATAGCGGTCAATAATGCCACTAGGGGTAAGCTCGATGATACGATTGGCGACGGTTTGCGAAAATTCGTGGTCGTGGGTGGTGAAAAGCACGGTACCTTTGAAGTTTTTCAGCGAGTTGTTGAAGGCGGTGATGCTCTCCAAATCCAAGTGGTTGGTAGGTTCGTTGAGCATTAGCACATTAGCGCGCAACATCATCATACGGCTGAGCATACAGCGCACTTTCTCGCCCCCTGAGAGCACTTTGCAGTTTTTGAGGGCTTCCTCGCCACTAAAAAGCATCTTGCCCAAGAACCCGCGCACGTATACTTCCTCGCGCTCCTCCTCTGTTTTCGCCCATTGGCGTAACCAATCTACCAAGGAAAGGTCTTGAGTGAAGAAATCGGAGTTATCCACGGGCAGGTAAGACTGCGAGGTGGTAATCCCCCACGCAAAAGTACCTGCATCGGGCTTCAGGTTTCCGTTGAGAATCTCATAAAAGGCAGTAGTGGCACGTGAATCCTTAGAAATCACAGCTACTTTGTCGTCTTTGGCAAGGTTAATATCCACATTTTTAAACAATACCTGGCCATCGATAGACGCAGCGAGGTTTTCCACGTGTAGGATTTGGTCGCCAGCCTCACGGTCGCGGTCGAAAATGATCGCAGGGTAACGACGAGAGGACGGTTTGATTTCCTCGATATTGAGTTTCTCCAACATCTTCTTACGAGAGGTTGCCTGTTTTGATTTTGCCACGTTGGCACTAAAGCGCGCAATAAATTCCTGTAACTCTTTGGCTTTCTCTTCCGCTTTTTTATTCTGTTGCGCACGCTGACGGGCTGCCAACTGGCTACTTTCGTACCAGAAAGTATAGTTACCCGAAAAATGGTTGATTTTCCCAAAATCTATATCGGAGATATGGGTACAAACGGCATCAAGGAAGTGACGGTCGTGGGAAACTACAATCACTGTATTGTCATAGTTTGCCAAAAAGTTCTCCAGCCAGCCTATAGTCTCGAAGTCGAGGTCGTTGGTAGGCTCGTCCATTATGAGTACATCGGGGTTACCGAAGAGTGCTTGCGCGAGAAGTACTCGCACTTTGAGTTTGCCGTCCATTTCGGACATTAGGGTATAGTGCATATCCTCAGAGA
>ERZ773021.559-NODE-559-length-15779-cov-13.5763_pt1 | contig 15779 bp, 13 predicted proteins | sample MGYA00511668_ERZ773021 | MGnify/ENA primary metagenome ERZ773021 (study PRJEB29015, sample SAMEA2737961) | human oral metagenome | biome: human oral; feature: human-associated habitat; material: dental | place: China | collected 2032 ... | reverse complement strand
CGAAGAGGTTATTCACGAATTTGGCGAATGGTACAACAAAGAAGTATCCATACAGAATGACGACATCGAAAAATTGCTGCAAACCGTGAACCTAGAAGACACATCGTACCCTATTGCAGAAGAATCGGCACTATCTAGTGAATGTCCGGCTATAGAACTGCGTACTAAGGGAACTTGCGATGAAGATGAGAATAGATAAATACAAACTACTACCAGTACTGACTACTGAATATAGATATACAAAAACTGACCCCCTGATGGTAGAATAATCTAACATCGGGAGGTCAGTTTTCTGTTAAATCTAATGTTTTAAATTATAACTGAGCTAATTAAAAATTAATTTTAAACTAATTTAAGGAAATATCTTCATAACTCTGCGTATTTTCAGGATATTCAGCAATTGTCCCTCGCAATGTACCATGCCAACTACATTTTCTACAAACAAAATGACCTTCAATATCATATACCACTTCTTTCCCCATTTGTCTATCATAAGATTGCTTCCCACTAATAAAATTTTCAACATTAAAAGACTGCCCTTCCCCACAATGAGGACATTCTTTATAAATATCGAAAACAGACTTCATTTCAAAGGCCTCCTTTTCAAAACATCAGATTTCAGTTCTATTAAACTATTTATGCATAGTTAAAATATCAATTAATTATAAGCTTTTTAAATACTTAATTGTAGAATGAAATTGAACAACTAAAAAATCCATAGTGAACCTTGTGTTATGATTTAAGTGACCAAACATAATCTAACCGAGGTAATCACTATGGACTATATTAATCATAACACGACATTACGTACAAACAAACACTTAAACCTAGAAGAACGCTTTTATGTAGAAAAGAGAATCGCCGCCAGCGATTCTGTTACAGCTATTGCAACCGTATTAGGACGCTCTAGAACTACTATTTATACAGAACTAAAACGTGGTTCTGTTGTTCAAATTCGACAAGGTAAAACTCGTCTTGTATATTTAGCAGATTCAGGGCAATTAACATATGCACAACAACGTCTTGGCTCATTTAATACAATGAAATTATGCTTTATAGAGTCTTTCATACTCTGGATTGAAGAAAAAGTATTTAAAGAACATTGGTCCTTTGATGCTGCTGTCGGATATGCTAAACGTCATTGTATATTTGCACGTAATGAAATGGTTTGTACTAAAACTTTATATAACTATCTTCATCAAGGACTACTTGGGGCAAAAGCTATTGATCTACCTCTAGTAACACGTCGCTCACTAAGAAAGTCCGTTTCGAGTAAGTATAAACGTGAACTGGGAAAATCAATAGAACTTCGTGATGCTACAGAAGAGTTTGGTCATTGGGAAATAGACACTGTTCGTGGAGCAAAAGATAAAACAGATGATGTATTGATTTCTTTAATAGAACGAAAAAGTAGATTATATATAGCTTTACGCTGTCCTTCCGCCCGTTCTCATGATGTAATAGAAACATTAGAAACGTGGTTAAGTACATTTAAAAACAATGTGGAGTTAGGATTGTTATGTAAGACGATAACAGCTGATAATGTTTTAGAATTTGCGAATATATCTGATCTTGAAGATGAGATACTATCTATCTATTTTGCAAGGCCCTATTCAGCTTGGGAACGAGGCTCTAACGAAAGACATAACGGTTTACTTCGTCGTTTTATTCCGAAAGGAAAACGAATAGAAAGTATCTCAGAACATACACTACGCCGAACTCTTCACTGGTGTAATAACTTACCACGTAAGATATTACATTACAAAACACCACAAGAAGTCTTTTTAGAGGAAATTAATAAAATAGTGGATCTAAATACTGTTCAATTTCATATTGCAATTTAAGATTTTTAAAAGAATCTAACTATTCAATATTATCAAATATCGTATATACCGTCATCTCATGTGATTGACGCTTATTTTCCGGAGGCAGTTCCATATAATTTCCATAAAGTCCTTTCAAATAACCATCCCAACAAGAAACCGCTGGAAACTTATAACCTTCAAATTCAACCTCTACATAATTTTCAAAATCCGACTTGAGCATACATTCACCTATACCATACAATCCCCAAGTTATTGCTCCGACATATTCTGCTTCTTCATAAGGAATCCGATGTGCAATATCCACTATTTTTTTTACACATCTTTTTGCTCCATAAAGATGTGATAATGGCTTCAATATATATTTACTATATTTATGAAGTGTAGTTCTTCCAGTACCTAATCGAGAATCAATCAACATCAAAATCCGTCGATAAAAATTACACCTAGAATAAACCTTTTTAATTAAATTTTTTTCTTTCGGTAATCCATCTACAGGAAAAATATCTAGCCACAAATGCTTATTCATTTTTTCAGAATATAATGCCTCTATTTCCGTAGTTTTATCAATAATCCTAGCAAAAGGAAATAAGAAATCCCCTGTTTCATACGATACTAATTTTAAATATGGGTGCCTAAAATTTCTTACCAAATAATCATAATTAGGTCGAGACAAACAAAGATCAATATCATCATCCCACGGAATGAATCCTTTATGACGAATCGCACCTAATAATGACCCTCCAGATAGAGACCACTGTATCTTTTGCTCTCGACAAAACTGTGCAAAAGCCAGTAGCATCTGGACTTCATGTTGTTTTATTTGTGCCGGAGTTAATTTTCTCTTTTTCATTTATTGCCATCCACACTTAATTATTCTATAAAATACATTTTACCATACTCTTCTTAACCACCATCAGAAATAATATTAAAAATCATTTCACAGACTTCATTCGGCATGATACTCTTTAAACATACTCTCTGTTTAGGGCAGTTCACATATTCATTGCTTCCATAGCAATACTGATATTCACACAAACCATAATTCATAATAAAATGTGCATTGTTTGCATAAGCACCATGTGTTAATGGATTTGTTGGTCCAAAGATAGATATAGTTTCTGTACCTGTTGCAGCTGCAATATGTTGCATTCCAGTATCAACACCAACTACCATATCACATATAGATACCAAAGCAATAGATTCCTCTATAGTTGTTTCTCCAACAAAGTTTATAACTTGTGGATGAGAAAGCACACCTTTCTTTTGTAAAATATCAAGTAAATGACTTTCCGCTTTTCCCCCAATAAGAGCAACATTTATATCTTTCTTAATTAAAAGCTCCACCAAAGACGCCATGTGAATAATTCCCCACGAACGAGTATAAACTTTCCCTATTCGTAAAAAACGATTTTTTAAACTATAATCAGCATCTCCAATACAAACGCCTATTAATCTTTTATTTATTTGACCCAGTGATTTTTTTACTTTATCAATATTACTTTGATCAGGATATAGTTGAGGATAAAGTTTATCCTTAGGACGTATGCACAAATTATCAATTGCCAATAAATTTGCCTCAACAAAATGATATTGGTCATTGAGCATATCATAACATAAATTCTGATTTTGAATCCCTATCTGCTGTTTCGGATTTACAGCCTTCATAAACCACTTAGCCTTCTGTACTGGTGTCACTGCACTACTTATCGCATAATCAAATTGTAGACTTCTTAAATACTTTAACATTTTCAAAGATGAAATCAAATTTTTATATATATCTAAAATCAAAATTTGATCAACATCAATATTTGAAGCTTTGATTATTTCACTGGCACCTTTAAATTTTGTCAACACTAGAATATATGCATTTGGATATTGTTCTCGTACTAACTTAATGGTAGGCAGCATACAAACTGTATCTCCTAATCCATGAAGCATCTCAATTAAAATTCTCATTCCAAAATACCTTTTTTATTTTACTGTTACCATTTTCCTCAAGATACTATATCTTTATAAAGAGCAATTGTCTTTTTAATCATAGATTCCGCTTGAAAATACCTCTTAAAATGATCTTCAGCCGAACTCCCCATTTTTTTCAATACAGAAAGGTCTAAGTCATTAAGAATATTTAATAAACTATTCGGATCTTTAAAATCAAAAACATACCCTGTTTCTTTGTCTTTAATAATTTCCGTCAAAGCGCCTCGGCTACTCACAATAACTGGCTTTCCATATTTCATGGCCTCCACAGCCACTAAACCAAAAGCTTCCCAACGCGAAGGCATAATGACAGCATCACAGGTAGCGTAATAACTGCATAAGCTTTCATGTGGTACCCAACCAAGAAATGTAATCCGATTAGTATTTTTCTTTTCTATATTTAGACCCCCAATTACATTATCACCTATGAGAGTCAAATGAATATCCAAACGTTGGCATTTATTGAAAATATCCAATAAATAATCAACACCTTTTTGAGGATCGAAACGGCCAACAAACAGAAGATTTAATGCATTTTTCATCAAATGAATCGAAGGGTCTATCGGTTCTTTATCCACCTCAATACCACTATAAATAATATGCTGTTTTTCTTTTCCTAACCCATAGTGAAGTGCCGCATCGTATTCATATTTTGAAACATCTACTACAGCATCTGTTTTTAAAAGAAGAAATCGTTCTACCCAAGCATACACTTTCCGTTTCCATTCTGAAGTATCTCTGAGGAAAGCCCATCCATGAGCATTATAGATCACTCGAAATTTTTTAGATAAGAAAAAAAGCGGCAGTCTCGCTAACACCCCCGCCCAAGTACTATGACAGTAAATCACATCAGGTTGCACTCGTTTAATTTTCCTTTGTATAGCAACCATCGCAGGAAAAATCTGGAACAAGCTCCGTTCATATGGATAGTAACTTACATGATCTACTGGAATACTCCATTCATACTCCGAGTTTTTCTCAGAACAAATGAGAAAATCTTCAATTTCTAAATTATCAGGATGGTTTAACAGCGTAGCAATATAAGTAGCTACGCCACCTTGTACATATTCACCAATATGAAGAACTCTCATTACATAACCTCTCTATTTCAAGATTAAATATCACACTCAACAAAACACATCAACCTATATACTTTAAATACTCAATCAACAGTCGATATGCTTCTTTCATACCAACTTCAGCCTTCCACCCCAAAGATTCTAGTTTATCCGTATTCAAAAAATATTTTACAGTCGGTGCATATCCATAATTATTTACCGTTGGAATATCAAATTTAACCGAAATCTCCCCGTTTGCCACTTCATCAGCAACTAAACAGGCAATTTCATATATACTTCTTGTCTCCTTAGCATTACAAATATTATAAGCCTCACAAGATTCACCGGACTTCAACAATACTAAAAGAGCCGTTAACGCATCCATAATATAACAAAAATTTGATAAAGATTCACCCTTTGTGTGTAATACAATGTCTGAACAATTCAAAACACTCTTAGCAAACTGCATAGAAACTCGATTATCTTCAACCGGTATTCCCGGCCCAAATGTCTGAGCCAGTCGTGCAATCGTTACAGGTACACCATATTCTTCAGCATAAGCATTGCAATAGCATTCGCAAATACGTTTTCCTTCAGAATAAGAACTGCGGACATCTAAATGGTTAATATATCCTAAATCCGCTTCTGTCATTTGTTGATTATCGACTAACTGAATCCCATATTGCTCCATAGAAGATAAATAAAGCATTTTTATAACATTTTTCCGTCTACCTAATTCAAGACAATCAACAGTATTACCAATAGAAGCATGCAATGTCTCAACCGGATTTTCAACAAAATATTTAGACTGTGTCGGTGAAGCCGTATGCACAATATAATCAATAGATTCATTTATACATGATAACGCTTCCGTAGTACATGTTAATCGATCATTATTATGCATATCCCAGTATAGTTGTCGTGCCTTATCAATATTCCTTGCATGCCCAATAATTTTTATATCAGTAGAGAGCAACCTATTTGCCATAAGCATCGATTTAATCAGCATCGAACCTATTAATCCGGTCGCCCCGGTTACCAATATTGTCTTATCACTAAAATATCTATATAAATCTACATTTTTACAGACGACACGTTCCAATTCATGGATCAAAACAGTATCCATATCTAAGCCTCTATCCATACCAACTATAACCCGATAACATTCAGACTATCTTTTACATCCAGATAGGCTTTAAATGTATAGAAATCTATAGGAGTTGTAATCTTAATATTTTCAGCCGGTCCTTCAACCAAAAATAAATCGTTATTATAATATTGCATCATAGAGGCAGAATCTATAAATTCCAAAGATTCTTTATTAGCATTTATATGAGCGTTATAAATATCGCGAAGAAAAAAGCATTGCGGAGCCTTAGCTATAACGCATTGTGAACGTTCTAAAATTCTACCGATTTGATTCGTATCATCTTTTCTTATGAAAGTTGTCTCTGTTGCAGGTGCTACTGTTATAGCATTCCCATGATCTTCAACAGAAGTGATACAATTTTTAATTAATGTATCATCGATAATAGGTCGTACGCCATCATGAAGCAATACTATATCGGTTTCCGAAAATAAGCGTCGACACTCGGTCAAGCCTAAAAAGATAGATTCTTGACCCGTATGTCCTCCCGGCACCACAGAAACTACCTTAGTCAAAGAAAACTCTTTGACTAAGGAATTTACTTGCTGAATAGCCCGTTCTAACGACACAATAATAATATGATCAATACTTGCACTCTTTTGAAAATTCTCCAAGGTATGTACTATTATGGGTTTTTGATGCACTTCTAAAAATTGTTTTGGTGTTCCCGAAGAACTCATACGCTGTCCCGTACCGCCGGCAAAAATAACCGCTATATTCATACACCTGTCCCCCTTACAATTATAGGAATCCATCAATCAGTTGCACTGTGAATCATATATGCAAAGGATGCAAACGGAGCAATATCGCTTGGAATGAGACGATGCGATTTAGGAACATAAATCATATCTCCATCCTGCAATGCGATATTTTGTTTAATATCCTGTTTCTTTATGAAGCTTTCCAAATCAACTTCACGTACATATACAGTATCATCAATGACACGAACGACCTGAATATGGCGAGGTCTAGCCTTTCTCGCCGTCCCTTGTGCACTTGAAATCGCCGCAAATACATTCATGTAATCGGCTCCCAATTTGTAAATACCAGGTTTTGGTACTTCACCCATTACATAAACCTGTCGGCCACCGTATTCCGATACATTGACGGTCACATCCGGTTTATGAATATAATGCGAGAATTTTTCGCTTAATAACGCCGATGCTTCTTGCAATGTTAATCCTGAAAGCTTTACAACCCCTGTATACGGTGTATTAATACGTCCATCCGGACCGATCATTAAGGTAACACCGGAATTACTAGTATTGTCACTAGTCGAGTCAGTAAACCCTAATTCACTGCTAGTGTAACCTAGAACATGTAAATTAATCTTGTCATACTTCGACAAACGATATTCTCCGATATCAGGACGTGCTATGGAGAAGACGCTATCTTTCGGATCGATATACTCACCATTTTCCAAGACCATCTTCAATTTCTGCTCTTTATTCGGATGTTTAACGGCATTTGTTTTGAAAGTAACAACTTCTCTACCCTTTACACCACTATCGACAACAGAAACATCCTGTACGTTCGGCATATACGGAACAGAAACCTGTCCCATATATTCTCCGGCGCCACTACCACTGCCGTTATTCATATCTGTATTAGTAGCCGCCATAGCCACATTACATGCTAAACACGTGCCTACAAGAGCCATCAATAACTTACGTTTTCTCATACTTATCTCCTTAGCAACTCTTCTTTATTAATCCTACTTTCAACAAGAATGAATAAAAAAGATTTTTCTCATAAGAATTAAAATTACTAATCCATTGAACACCAAAATAAATGAAGGAATATAACAGCATACTAATTACAAGAATGTAAATAGAACTGTTTAAATCAATATGAGGAATCACATACAGGCCTAGAACCGTTAACAGTATCATAACTACGGATAGGCGCGCAATTTGTTTCCAAAAATGAACAATGTTTAAGTTCATATACCGATGATAATACACGTTCATGATAATACCATTGCCTAAAAGCATGGAAAGACCTGTGGCAACAGCACCCCCCGCTATTCCATACATATCAATCCAATAGTACGCCAATACGACATTAAGAATCCCAACAAATACGTATACAGCGGCCCTCACATGATACACATTACGAGCCTGCATAATCGCAAGGCCCACATTCTGAATGAGATCAATCGTGAAAGGAACGATAATAATCAGCGTAATCCAATATACTAAATCAAATCCATCACCGACCCAGTAATGAAGAAAGCTATGTCCGAACAATATAAATCCGCTCAAAATCAGCGACAATAAATAAAATTGTAATCTACCGACTTTCAAAAATAAATGCTGGAATTCTTCATCACTACATCGATTCGTCACCATAGCCGTAATCTTCGGCAACAATGTACTGGATACGGCTAGCGAAATATTCATATAGTTAATATAAATCTGACTTGCAATAGCATACATGGCAACAGATTCCGCCCCGATTTTTATACCGATCAGTAACTGATTACTTTGCCAGAACACTTGGTCGACTACAGATACTACAAATAAACTGAGTGAAAGGTTTCGCATAGCTAGGAGAATCTCTGAATCCCAGCCACGATAGACAAAGCGAACCTGCAATACACGCCTGCAATATATAACCTTTACGAGAACTAGCAGCAAATTAAATACCGTTTGTACCAGTACTACACTTAACGCTGTGGGATAAAAGATCAGCACACCCACAATAGCAAAGGGCTGTAATAAAATCTGTATCAAACTGATTGACCGATGAAAGATAAACCGCTCTTCAGATATGATAACCGCATCGAAGACTTTAGATGCAAATAACATCAACAGATTCAACAGTAACAACAGAAATATTTTCTTTGCACTATCAATCATATCAGGAGCTAAGCTGTCCTTAAATATGTAAGGAATACAGTAATACACAACGAGTCCGCAAAGGCTCAATATGACGCCTATTCCTACATACAGCAACAACGACATGGTTAACAACTTATCAATTCTAACCTGATCTTTCAGCGTTTTATATTTCACTAAAAAACGGGTAATCGTCGCAGACAGTCCAAAATCCAGCACATTAAAGTACGCGATAATAGACCCCAATAACCTGTAAAGACCGAACTCCGCAACGCCGATAAAGGACAGGAGTATAGGCACGTAAGCTAAATTAATAACTGTATTCCCTAGCAGCAATGCATAAGATAATAATGTGCCCACTTTTCGCTGTGTAGAAGAATTATGAGGCATATCACCAATCTCCTATCTACAACTACTCGAAAATTTTAAAATTAAAATCATATTCTATATTCATACTGGATGGATACGGGTTTCGCCAATTTGAAAAGTAATCATGAGGAATTACCGATATCATGTTCAAAAATAAGACCATATAAAATAATAATATAATATAGCCCCATTTAAAATTATAAATTTTATCTTTTATTTGCAACTTCCATATAGAATTTAAATATTGAATTGTATATGGCATAATTAAAATAATAAAATATTCAAAATACTTAGTTAACCTCGTTATAGGTAACGAAAAAGCAAATAAGAAATGTCCTAAAATTCCTAAAAACCATAAATTCAATATTGGTTTATATTCCGGTTTAGATTTTAAAATTGCCAAACGAGATATAGAAAACAACATAAATTGTCCTACCATATATAATCCGGTCATATTAACAGAATCTACATCAGAAATATAACTCAAATAACGTCCATCAACATGTAACACACTCAATAAAATAGATAAAAGAGACAATATTATATTCAACTTAAATATAATAAATGCCGCTACAAATATAACTGCATAAACACTCCAAGAATATATCTTCTTAGGAATCCAGTATAATACTAGTGCCACAACAGCAGTATAATGAAAAGCCACTGCCACTGCTACAACCAACAGATATTTTAATAATTTTCGCTGTAAACAGTATTGATATCCCCAGAATATCAATACCATACTTACGCCTTGTCGTATACCATTAAGAGAAAAGAAATATTGTAAGCATAAAAATAATGCTAATACCAATACTTGAATTTCGGAATCTTTCGTGTATTGCTGAATCCCTTTCCACAAAAATATCATAATCAATAATTCATAAACAATAAACATTGCTTGATAAGACATATGAAAGTAGCGAAGAGCTTCAACAATAAACAAAAATGACGGTTCAGGATATGCATCAGTAAGTTTTACTTGATGAAATAATACAACATACCAGTCATAGTCCGTGCCGATTTCATATCTAAACATCCCTAAAAACGTCAATACACCAAGAACAATTAAAGGAATGAATTTTTTATATTGAATCGGTACTAGCCGCTCAGCAATAACAGCTATCAATGTAAAAATTGCAAGGCCAATCCAAAATACCATAGGATCACCTATTCTTTCATTGTACTCATACGTCTAGTATATTGAACGTAAATAAACCCACCTGCAATTACTAAATATAATAATCCGCCTACCAACATAACGTATAGTTTACGTGGCCAAGAATGTTTAACCGGATATGTTGGCGGATTAAGAACACGGACATCCATCGCTTCAAGGTTTTCCTTAATTTTTAATTCTTCAAGACTCTTAGTTAAGAGATTATAAGTATCTGTAGAGACTTTAGCATTACGTTGCAGTTCTAAGAATTTAACGGTTTTTCGAGAAAATTGATTAGATTTTTCGACATTCTGTTTACCTAATTCGTCAAGTTTTGCAAGAGCTGCACTTGCTGCTTCAACATTATTTTTGACGACAACGCGTTTCTGTAGTAAATCCATTTGTACAGGACTGATCGTAACATTTTCAGAGGAAATAGATTGTGCTACCGTTTTCGCCAATTGTTTTTCTAAATAGCTGATATTTTCTTTTACCTTAACAACTTCCGGATAATCATCGGTAAATTTAAATTGTAATTTAGCAAGTTGTTCATTAGCACTAAACAATTCTTTTCGTATCGATTGAATTTCAGGATTATCCGCCATCTGAGAATCTATAAGATTTTTATTTTGAGTATCGATCTGAGATTCTATGGAGCTTAAAATTGCGGAGTTAGTATTCAACTTAACCGTTTCATCAGATTTTGCTTTTTCATACCCCGATGCTTGTTCCAAGAGCATTTTTTCTTGTTCACTAGGGGAAAACACACCGTTTTCTTGTTTATATTTTTCAAGTGCCGCTACATCCATATCCATTTTATGCTTAGCATCTTCATTCTTTTTATCAAGGATTTTAAAAAGTGTGGAGTCCTGTGTGAAGCTGACACCAGCAATGGCCTCTTGTAAAGAGTCGACCACATCTTGTGCAATACGCTGAGCATTCTCCGGCGAATCGGCCGTAATCGTAAAGGATAAAATAGACGTCCCTCTCGGATTATCGATTTGCATATATTTCTTTACAAAGTCTTCTGCATCAAATCTTTCATTTTCCGCGTCCGCATTATCCAACTTTTTTATCACAGGATCAATAACTCTATTGCTCTTTAACAACGACATATAATCTAATACAGAGTCCCCCGCAGAAATCCCTGCCAAAGATAATAATGCAGAATTATTAGCCATTGCACTTAATGCGCTATTCTGCGGTTTCACTTGAATCATTACGCCAGACGTATATTTTTTTGGCAATAAAAATGCCAATAAAAGAGAAATAATTAATATACCTGCCATTAAATAAAGCAAAATTCGTCTATGCTCTTGAATAATTTCTTTTATAACTTGATAAGAAATAACTTGCATTCCCATATTAATTCCTTTCAATACGATTAAATAAAAAAATCTTAACTCAACATTTATTCTTAAACCAATAGTATATAGTTACAATCCAATACAATTTAAATATTAACAAATACGTTACTATTCTTTTTTTCCTACTAATTTTCCGGTTCACACTTAAAGGCTTTAATTCTGCCAATTTTTTGATACGTTTATAACTAAATATTATATTATGAACACCATTAAATTTCGTATATTTATTTATCAATTCAATTAACTGATGTATATAAATAACATTAAAATTACCAGAATAATGTTCTCTAATAAAATTATATTCAAGATCCAATTTAAATATATCATCAAGAAATGCTTTCTCTGTAAGTAATGTGCTCAAAGAGTTATTTATATCATGATGATAATACTTATAAACACTTTGTTCCTGAATTTTATAAGACTGAATATAGCAATAATAATTAAAATTAAAGACTTGATCCTCTGCAACAGATAAATTTTTATCAAATCTCAAATTATATTCATCTATAATGCGTTTTCTATATAGCTTTGCAACCGGTCCTCGTATCCAATCTATAAGGTTGTAATATTCATCAAATAGCTTTCCGTATCTAGGCGCCTTATGTTTTCTTATTTTATGTTTATATGTATGTCCAGCTCTGTCAATGTATAAATCTTCTATGGAGCCAATTATAATATCCGCATCATCACTCGAATTTATAAAAGACTCTACATAAGTATTAGAAACAGCATCATCACTATCTATAAATAATATAAACTCTCCACGAGCAATATCTAGCCCCTTATTACGAGCAATACTGACCCCTCTATTTTCTATATGAACTACATAAATATTAGTATGGTGTTCTGCAAATCTATCACATAGCTCAGCTGCACCATCAGTACTGCCATCATCAATTAAAAGTATTTCAAGTTGCTTATATGTTTGCTGTACTACAGATTGGATACAGCGCTCCAAATAAGGTTTTGTATTATAAACCGGAATAATAATACTAACAAGCGGTTTCTCAATAATTTTCATCATTAATTATTCCAATATACATTAAAATTATAATAATTTCATTTCTATCCTCAAAAGATGTATCTGCGTAACTATAGTCTAAACTCCTTTCCAACCACAGTAAAAAATATCAATATTATCCTTACTAATAACGTCTAATTCTATCTATGTTAACAATATTTAACTCATTATTAGTAAGCCCCTTTTTCCTTCACAACGGCCAGTACCGTTTTAATCAAATATACAATATCAATCCACACGGACCAGTTATGCACATACCAGGAATCCATTAACACCCGTTCTTCATAGGTGGTATCGCTGCGACCGCTCACCTGCCACACACCGGTAATGCCGGGCGGTACAAGATAGAAATCATTAATATAATCGCCGTATTTTACGATTTCATCTCGAACGATAGGACGCGGTCCTGCAAGGCTCATATCGCCCATGAGGACGTTCCACAGCTGCGGCAGTTCATCGAGGCTGGTCTTGCGTAAAAATTTACCGATTTTCGTAACCCGCGGATCGTCCTTCAACTTGAAGTCCCGTTCCCATTCTTCGCGAGCTTCCGGATGTTCCTTTAAATAAATTTCCAACGCTTCCTGCGCATTAGGAACCATGGATCTGAATTTGTAGCAAAGGAACTCCTTGCCCCCTTGACCGACCCGCTTATGACCGAACACGATAGGTCCCGGAGAGTCGAGATAAATCAACACCGCCACGATTGCGATAATCGGCAAGATCAAGATGCCGCCGCAGACGGTGGCCACAATGTCAAAGATGCGTTTCATAATGCGGTTGGACTTACGAGCTAAATTGTTCTGCACCCGCAATACGACAGCCTGTTCCTCCATCATGCCGCGAGCCGAAATATTACTGGCCGGCAATCCGAACAGCTCAGGTACGAAGGCCACACGTTTAACGAGTAATTGTAGCCGATTGACCAAGGATACCAGTTTTTTTGACTCGAGACCGGGTGCACAAACCAGTACCGTGGATACGTTATATCTTTTAATGACGTCCTCCACATCATTAAAGCCGCCTAGGCGCGGATACTTTTGCACTAATAATGAGGACTTCGGATTATCGTCCACAAAGCCGATAATTTTATAGTAATTAATGAGCATTCTATCATGATACCGATCAACTAATTCCGCTGTTTTTCCCGCTCCGACCAATAAGATGGGAATATATAATAATTTCAGCTTTATCAATATTTGAATCAATATATATCGTATAACGATAACATATAACAATATAAATATATAAGATAAGCCGACAAATAAACGGGATACATTGTCAATAATATGCCCGGCATACATCAGAACGATGGATACAACTATACCGATTGTTATGGAGCGAAATATAATTTTAATCTTATCCCAATAGTCCTTATCCATATTATATGCACTGTTTAGTAACAGCACAATAATAAATACTATAGGAGTAATAACATATCCATAGAAAAAATCTACATGTAAACTATTAGTACCATTCCAGAACGGTAATGCAGTTCTGATACAACATGCGGAAATAATGCCACAAACAACAGCAATATAATCGACGATAATCATTAAGACCTGTACTAATAACGGGGGATTAACCCACTGTTTACTCATAGATGTTTCCTTTCTTAATAAATGTAACGAACAAACTAAGTATATCTTTTATGATAGCATAGTTTCATTTATTTTTCATGATTCATCTGAAATTTTCTCGTTAATTCCTCTACCGATAATCAAATTTATCTCATACTATAATCATCAACTTCATCTCATGTTATAATAATAAATAGTATTCATATGTTTCTCATCTATGAACACAACTAGTCTCTAACATTTACTAATCGAAGTCTCATTTAGACAGTAACATAAAATTTAGGTAACAACATGAAGCTTTCACAAATACATTCAGCCGGTGATTTAAAACAATGTACCGAAGCAGAGTTAGTGGAAATAGCGCGTGAAATACGTGAAGTCATCATTCACAGAACATCGATTCAAGGTGGTCACGTAGGTCCGTCATTGGGTGCCACAGACATTATTCTTGCGCTTCACTACGTATTTAACTGCCCTGATGACAAGATTATATTTGATATTTCCCACCAGAGTTACGCCCATAAAATATTGACCAACAGGCTCGAAGGGTTCATGGAGGAAAATAAATTCTGTACCGTTTCAGGTTATAGTAACCCATGTGAAAGTAACTGCGATCTGTTTCACCTTGGGCACGCATCTACCGCCCTCAGTCTGGCATGCGGGCTAGTAATCGGTCGCGACCTCAATCAAACAAAGGAAAACATCATCGCACTTATCGGGGATGGAGCATTATCCGGCGGCGAAGCCTTTGAGGCCTTAAATCATCTCGCTACGATGCAGTCCAACTGCATCGTAATCATCAACGATAATGATCAGTCCATCGCAGAAAATCACGGTGGCTTGTACACCCATTTAAAAGAATTGCGTGGCACGAACGGAACTTGTACGAATAATATGTTTAAAGCCCTCGGCTTTGATTACCGCTATATCGAAGAAGGCAACTCGGTCTTATCATTAATCGCGGAATTTAAATCAGTAATAAATTATCCGCGCCCCATCATCTTGCATCTCCGCACGACGAAAGGGTTCGGTTATACAGCGGCGGAAATGACGCCGGAAGACTTTCACAATCCGTCATCATTTGACGTCAAGACAGGTGTAGTCAATAAAAATTATAATAACACATACGAAGCTATCGCCGCAAAGGAATTGATTGCCGAGTTGGAAGCAAACAAATCCGCCTGCATCATCACGGCGGCCACGCCCGGCGGATTTTGTCTGACGCCTGAGGTTCGCCACAAATTGGGCGCTCAATACATAGATGTGGGCATCGCCGAGGAACATGCCATGACCTTATCGGCCGGCATCGCTCGCGCCGATGCAAAGCCGATTTTACCGATATACAGCACGTTCCTGCAACGGGCTTACGATCAGCTAATAAACGACGTATGCATTAACAACAGCAATGCTTTGATTCTCGTATATCGCGCCTCCATTT
>ERZ773021.558-NODE-558-length-15790-cov-3.04722_pt1 | contig 15790 bp, 25 predicted proteins | sample MGYA00511668_ERZ773021 | MGnify/ENA primary metagenome ERZ773021 (study PRJEB29015, sample SAMEA2737961) | human oral metagenome | biome: human oral; feature: human-associated habitat; material: dental | place: China | collected 2032 ... | reverse complement strand
GCAACGAACTAGCCATTGTATCAATAACTAGCCGTTGGTCCTGATTGCCCCAGACATTTACAGTGAGATTAATTTCGGCACCAATGCTTGTCTTAGTCGTAATTGGTACCAGGTTCATATTTTCAAGCGTTACAAAGGGATAACCGACATTTTCAGAAGCCATTGGCAAATGATCATAAGTGTCATATCCCTTTTTCATCGACTGTAAGAAAACATAATCATACAGTTCTTGTTGTGGAGATTTCATCATTGCATCAACCTTTTTAATTCGTTGATAAACATTTGTGACTGAACATCAAAGGCCGGCTTTAATGTTGGCATGGCCGACATAAACCGTGTGCCGTATTCCAAGTATGGGAAGTAATCAGTCGTCGGCCCAACCGAAACAGTCATGCCGCCGTCACTAAAGATAGGTTTAACTGACCGGCGTGTCCGACCAGTGGAGTAGCCATGCGTGTAAGCGGCCTGCATATTTGATTGGGTCCGACTAGATAACTGCGCGCCATGCTTTTTTACCACTTGCGGTACCGCACTCAAGTCCATTTTCCCCTTGATACCGGCAATCAAATCATCTAATCCTTCAATTCTTATATTAGGCTTTCCCAATATCTTCACCTACCAAAATAGTTACATTCTTTAATGGAACAGTAGTTGTTCGCATCCGATATTTAGTAGGACTATCATCAATCATTAAATACGCCCACACTTGATTAACTGGTTCTACTAAACGGATAACCTTCACACCCTGGACAATACTACCGAATAACTTCACTGTTCGATCAGCACCAACATCAGTCACGTTGCCCATTGCGCTAGCAACTAACTTGGTCCCACCATCGGATTGCGAAGTCAGCGGATTATACCGCTTGCTTTCCTCCGTATAGAAGTTAATTTCATGGTCGAACCGCACGGCTACCACCTCGGTATGGATTAATGAAGTGTACTTTGCCTAGTGATTTAACGTTCTTTCCGTTTTGTTCTCGCCAGGTATTAATATCACTTTCAAAGTCATCAAAATCAGATGAACTGAAGGTGATTGATTGTCCCTCTTGGGAATAAGAAGCCATCCCCTCATTAGAAATCCGGTTATACCGCCGAACGCATACCTCAAGAGAGACAAAGCCTAATTCACTAGGGAATTCATCTTTTTGTGCCAGCCCCAGCTTAAAACGCAAGGCCTGTTCAGTATTCTTAATAATTAAATTAAGTAACGCGTTGTGTTTGTCAGAAGTTAGTTGAAGCATTGTCTTCAATTCGTTCAGGTCAACAACATGATTTTCTTCTGTCATATTACTCACCTAACTTTGCTAATAAATCAGGTTTGTTATCAGTTGATGTGTAAGCAATCCCATGTTTATCAAGGTATGCTTTAATCTCGTCCACCGTGTTAGCGGACGTTGGCTTTACGTCATTTATTTCGCCCGCTCCCGAATTGTCGGGCGGTGTTATTTTGATGCAGGAGTACCCACAGTTGCAACCACGATACCATCAAGCCGTTCTGGGAAGAGTACACCAGAAGTTAAAGCCAGGGTTTCGTATGATGCATTTTCAGTCAGTGCATTGTGAACTACACCAATCAGGCCCGTTTCATCAGTAGTCAGGCTGAAAGCTTGGCTAAGGCTACCATTCATTGAGGCATAAGCATAATTCAAGTTCTGACTAGCAGTAGCCGCAATCGTGCCTTGTTTTACTGCACCAGTCAAGATAATGGTATCAAAGCCAAGGTAGTTCTGAATGTAAGTCAGGCCAAAGGCGGTTTGGGTCGTAAGAGTTGAGTCACCCAAGTAAGTGTAGAAGTCCAGCGGGTTGGCAAAGAGAACAGATTGAACGTCGTCGTCTTCCCACTTAATGGCCAATTGACCGAGTGCCTGAGCAATTGCCTTTTGGAAGGTTTCACCGTTGGCCTTCGTCGTACCAGTTTGAACAAAATCGAAGAAGTCCTTCTTGATATCACCTTGAATGGAGCGAAGTAACTTACTATCAGTGTCGTTTACAGCGGCTGCAAAACCACTTGCTTGAATAGCTTCGGCAGTAGTTTGCTTACGGTACTTCTTGTAAGCCAGTTCCTTAGTGTCAGCCAGCTTACGAGTAACCTTGCTCAGTGGAATTACTTCACCTTCAGCAACATTACCATCAGCCTTAGTTACTTCAGACTTGTAAATCTTAATCTGTGAACCAACTGCCATTGGTTGCATCCGAGTTACATTCAATACTTGGAGCAAAGTACTAATTGAACCAGTGAATTGTTCCGTGAAGTCAATGGACTGTGCAATTAAGTCCTTTGAAGTTGTAATATTTTCTGTTGCCATAAATTATTCCTCCTAATGTTTATATAGGTCTAAGTTTTCTGCAATGACCTTTTGCCGCTTGATTGGGTCTTTGATCTTGCTAATCTCAACCTTAGTCATTGTCGGCTTACCATTATTTCTTGGTGTAGAACCCTTGAGAAGCTCCTTCTTCACACCGCTTTGAATTTGGTTGGTGTACTTAATCAATGCTTGAACATTGGCATAGGTCTGTTTGTCATCATCAACGACAACCATATTCAACACATCATCACCAACGGTTAGGCCAGCATCCTTAAAGACTTCATCGGTCTGCTTAATGTTATCCCGACGAGTGATCTGAGCACGAAGAGAAGCAATTTCCTTGTCCTTTTCGTCTTCGGCTTTTTTATCCTTATCCTCGTCTGATAAATTCTTGATTGACTTACCTGATTGAAGCTCTTTAATCTTAGCGTTGGCCTTGTCCAATTGGTCTTGAAGAGAGTGCTTCTCGTTTTGTTCCTTACCAATCCGTTTCTGAAGCTTCTTGACCAGCTCGTCACCATCTAGTTGCTTATCTTCCCTTGGATCGGTACCAGCATCCTTAGGTTGTTCAGTGACTTGTTGTTCTTGAGTTTCAGTGTTCTTGTTATCGTCCATGTTAGGACCTCCTTTACTCGCATTTAACGTCATGGGAGACAACTCGGGTTTTGTTTAACGTCCACTACACACGGAACGGACAATAATTATTTATAAATCTGGCTCACGAAAATCGTAGCTATCAGCATCATCGATTCCACAAAGTTGACCATACATTGTGATTTGAAGCTTAGTTATATTGTCTATATCCGACTCAATTTTTAGGTTTCTGTAAGCGGTGACCTTTGCGCCGTTGATATAGAGACCATCCTTTTTAATCTCAAACTTATTCATCTGAATCACTCCAAAATAAAAAGCACTCAGGACTAATCTGAATGCTTATCTTTGCTATCAATCCAATATGCCGATATACTGCACCGACAATTAGGATGGATTGGAATCTGCGGTACTTCATCAACTGGGAATACCCCATAGCCAAGATCATACTCATCGTTATCGTTAATCTCTTGGCACACTCGACAGGCACCTGGCTCAGCGTACCACTTCACGTACTTGTAATCGGCAGTTTTAATGCTGTCAATCTGTGCTTGATATTGAACCCGGGCTGTTTCTGTTCGGGCTAGCCGCTCAGTAACATATGCATGATTCTTAATGGTTGTCCTAACCTGATCACGGAGATTGCGTGCAATTGCTTGATTACTTTGACCAGCGATTAAACCAGTGGTTAAAGCAGAATCAAGGGCGGCTTTTAATGCATCTTGGTTCAGCCATAATCGCTGACTCCAGTTGGCTCCTCCAACCTGCTTCATAACGATCTTTGCAATATTGTCATCATTGATAATTGCATTATTGAATTTAAGATTACTCCCAAGAATGCCAGCTTGTCGTTTGACCTCTTTAACGTAGCTGTCATTCAGCTTTACTCTTAAATCATTATTGATGTTCATGTTGGCTTCAGTTAGATGCAACCCAACTTGACTTTTAAGATACTCTAGCCGGTTAATTCTCATTGTCGCATTGTAGATCTTCATCCGGCGATTAACATCGTCACTAAAGTCAGCATAGGTTACTCGCTTGCCCTGCGCTCTCATCTGAGCAGCTTGCATGACTAACTTCTGAGCCTCGAACTCATAATCGGCGATATCAGCAGCATCAACAGCAGAATAGGCAGTCTGTAGACCGCCAACCGACTTGGCAAGTGATTGATACTGGTGATCGATATCCTTATTAATCTGGGCAATAGCAATATTGTAATACCGCTCAATTGCCCGATTAAAGGCTGCGTCGGTAGCAATGTTCTTCTCTTGCCACTTACGCTCCTCCTTTTCACGTTTCTTCCAATACGCACTATTCGTCGTTGTCGGCATCATCATCACCATCCGGCTTGTCTTGGTCTAAGGCCGCAGGACCATACTTCAAGGCTTGTTGCATATTATCCTGTTTCTCTTTGTTAATCCGCTTCAATTCTTCCTTAGGGTCATCAACAAACGGCAGAATAGTCAGCAGAGTTTCCTGTGATACCATACCCTGTAACTTCTGAGCGATGTCAGCATCATTTGAAATGTCGTCCGGCAGGTTTCGCTTAAAGGTAAAGTCAAGTTCTCGCCAGTCTTCTGAATGAGCTTCAGGCAATACCGTTCCAACGCTGAAAATAATCCGGTATAACTGACGCAATGCTTGCCGGAATTTACGCTCCTTGTTTGAAGCCATGTTCCGCATAGGAAGAAGTTTGTACTGCAAGGCAACACCGGAACTATTGCCGGCAAAAGCTTCATCATTAAGGTTCGCCACCATGCTGATCTGGTAAATCATGGAAACCAGCCGGTCAATGATGTGCTCCTGCATGTTGTCACCGTCTGGCTTGCTAATGAAGTCTACCGTCGCGTTAGTAGCATCAGCATCCGGACTATAGATCATCTGGTTACCAATCAAATCAGCATCTGGTTTACCATCCCCATCTTGGTCTAGGTCTACACCCAACACTTTCAAGTAGGCATTGTCGAAATACTCAACCTGATTAGCCTTCTGACTAAGTACCCGATCCAGTTCATCGATCAACGTCTTAACATTATCAAAGACCCCCTGTCGCTCTTCATTACCATATAATTCAACGGCGGGCACCAGCTTATATGGATTGGGCGTTTCCTCAGTAAATTTACTGTCCTCAAAAGAAACAATCTTAGTAGCATAGTAAACCATACCGACCTGAATACCATCTGTATTCTTCCAATAACGAACAAATGCTAGCGGCTGTCGTGATACAGTGTCATCATAAATCATGAAGGAGTCCATTGGGGATGAGTAAGCAATCCGTGTTTTACTCTCTTCGTCCTGATATACAAAAGCAAGTGAACGCCCGAAGATATCCGCTTGCTTACTGATTTCACTTAGCTTGTCCTGTAACGAATTCTCATCGTTCCATTCCTGCAAGGCCATATTGGTTTCCTTGTCTTCCAGTGTAACCTTAGGTGGAATACCAGTGAAGAAACCGTTGTATGTGTCAACAATGTAGTGTGGTAGGTTGGCAACTAAACGATTATCTGGTCCAAACTGTCGTGGCAGCTTGTCCAAGATATCGTGATTACCCTTGTACATCTCAAGATTATGCTTATACTCACCTGATAATTCGATGTTCTTACCGATAAACTTCAGCAGATCAGGCATCGTTAGTTCATCATCTTTAGGATAGATAAACACATTGCCTTCAACAACCTGGCCTTTAATTTCTGTCATTCAATCACCGCCTTAAATGTAAATGTTTTTCAGGATCTTACCCTTTGGACTAGCCATGCCGTTGATTTCATTCAATGCATAACGGATGGCATCAATCTCGTGGTTATATGCATCGACCGGCTCATTGGTATACTCACCAGTTTGCCGGTCTTTCTTATAGGTATAATTTTCTAATTCTTCAATCGTTTTCACACACCGATCATCAACCACTAGGTGATACTGCTGCATGAATGAGATCCCCTGAATAATGCTGTCCTTGCCTTTCTTGGCCGGTCTAATTCGTGGAATGCCATCACGTTTGATCTCAGCAATTGATTTAGGTTCAGCCGCATCAGCCGAGATGATCTCTTTGGAGTAACCCATTTGCTTGATCATCCGGGCGATATCATCATTTAGCATACCGTGTTTGGCATACTCTTCCATGATGTAAATTGTATGGGTGCTCTCGTCGACTTTAACGTGCATAAAGGCTGTTTCATCGTTAGTGTATCCAAAGTCCAGCCCGAAGTACGAGGGAAGGTTTGAGAGGGTACGTACATTAAGCCGGCGTTTCGTAAAGTCTGGAAAGACCAGCTTATCTAATGTTGCGAATTCTCCAAGAGTGTAAATACGGTAGTAAGCCGGATTAGTTTGTTTCAAGTTCTCAATCGTCCTGATGTTGTCCGCATCGAGGAAGTGATTATCCTTGTATGTCGATTGATGAATTGCTACCCGTGAAGTATCAACCGTAGCAGTAGGATCAAACCACTGCTTGTAAGTCCAGTTCAATTTAGACACCGGATTAAACATACAGAACAGTTGCCGCTGCTTATGTTTCGGCTCACGAAGACGCAGGGTCAACTGTGTAAAATCATCCTGATTAAACTCTGATGCTTCTTCCATCACTACGTCAGACAAGCCCTTGATAGACTTGATTTTTTCAGGATCATCCATCCCCTTGAATAGAAAAACCGCACCATTCGGTAAATGAATAGTACGGTTTGAATTATTAACTTTACACAACGGTAACAGCCGCCACGTTGACAGGCAATCAATCACATCGGTAAAGATTGAATCTTTGATTGTCCGGTCAACCTTTCGTAACCACAGCACTTTACGGGGATGATTCCAATGTTTTAAAACTTTAAGCACAACTTTCTGAACTACACCATGTGACTTACCTGAACTCGCTCCACCGTACCAGACTTCAATGAAGTGGGAATAATCAAATAAACTATCATAAATTTGTTTGTTAAACACATTGTACGGCTTAGGAAAATTAAGATTAATTGTCGGCATAATAATCACTTGCCATAAATGCCATGAAGAACTCTACGATAATTGCAGTAATGAAAACGCCCTTAGTAATTAAGCCAGGTTTCAGCAGTAGCCCTGTAATCGTCATAATTGGCACCATTGCTACCACACTAATCTTCATCATCGTAATCACCCATTCCAATCTCAATCTCAAGGGTACCGCTGATTTCTTTCTTATCAGTCCAAGCTCCAAAGCGTTTGCCAATTAGTTCCATCGCTTTTAGCTTATCAGCATTACGTGTAGCAGTTTCGATGACTTCACCCTTGTTAGTAACAGTCTCTTCAGTTGTCTCACCACGACCCATCGCCGCTAAGCGTTCCATGACTTCCTGCATGTCCATTGTCTTAGCGGATTGAATTTCAGCGTTGCGCCGGTCTAACTCCGCTTTAATGATAGGTTTTGCTAGGTTCTCAGTTCCCATCTGCTTAGCGGTCTTTTTAGAATATCCAGCTTTAATGGCGGCCTGAGTAGCATTACCCGAAATAATGTACTCATCGACAAACCGTTGCTGTTTCAATGTTAATTTTTGAGTAATGCCGCTCACCCCCCTTTCCAAAATAAAAAGCCAGCCGTTAAGCTGACTTAGAACCCATATTTATTTCGGCACCCTTGTTTTAATGCTATAGCTAATCTTTCCATTTCTTCCACTGTGTCTCCTGCCAAAGTAGCATCTAAGACTAGTTTTTTCTTTTTCTCAGTACTTAATGTCATTTCATACCCATTTTTATCTAAAAAAAACAAAGTTGCTAGCAAAGCTGTTCGTTTATTTCCGTCTACAAAAATATGCTTTTTAGTAAGCTTTTGCATGATATATGCAGCCTTTTTCCAAATAGTTGGATATAGTTCATGTCCAAAGACGACCATTTGAGGTTGTTCAGATATCAGTGAGAGCCCTTCTTCATATTGGATTCCCGCAAACTGTTGATTTTCACCATTTAGTGCGACCTTGTTTGCTTCTATCAAGTCATTAGGTGTCAGGTACTTCATTTATCCTTTAGCCAATCCATCACTTCTTTATTTTCATCAAAAAGTCGATGAAGTGTATCTGTATCTACAGAAGTATTTTTCTTTGAATCAAATGAACCATCAAAGAATTCCTTTATTGAATCATCGCTAATAACATGGCTTTGTTCAGTATTAAGCCAAGGTTCTTCTGTATGGGTTTGTCTCATTAAGTCGTAAGCAGATTTATAACCATATACAGAGTAAACCCCTTCTAAAATATCCAAATTTTCTTTATCATTTTGTAGTTCATTATAATCCGCTTCATCTTCCGAAGTAATTGGAGAATTTGAATCTACGATACCTCGACAATGTTTATAAACCTCATGAACTTCTGCAACAGCCGGCCCGTATCTCCAAGCCACAATATCATTCTCAAACATGCGATGACCCGTCATTGATAAACTAGCCGCTTGAATATAATAAAGTAGCTTCATGGCTTTCATTTGTGTTAACTCTTCAACGTTGGGGTTATCTTGCATATCTTTATAATTCTTCACACGTAACCAATTAATTATTCTGAAAACATTATACATTACTAACCCCCTCCTTCAGTAAAAACATTTTACATGAAATTTCCTCACTATAAAGTACTTTGCTCAAAAATATAATATAAAATTACAAAAGCCCAGCTACAATAGCTAGGCTTGGGTGATGCATATCGTAGTTTATCGGCATCGTAGTCAAAGCAAGAGGCAGAGTTGAACCCAGAGTAAGTGCCGATCCAACGGGGACTTAATCATTCTTTTTGACAATACCAGTATATGCCCTTTTATCCCCGTGTGGTCTCCGTTCGATTCCCGATTCATTCCCGATTCATCCCCGATTTGAAGTAGACGTGAAAATCAGGAATTAATTGACGATCAACACGGTATACTGCACACTTTGGCTCAATGATATCCGCGAAATCAAGGCAGGCCCGCTCCTCTAGTGCCTTATAGCCATCATTACTGTATCGTTCTAGCTTCGGCGCCAGTTCTTTAACGTACATACGATCTCTAAAACCCGGTAAAAAACGTTCTTTCAGAATGACTCTGGACGAATACCGACAACTTTTAATGGCCTCGTGAACGGCACAAACCGCATGTAAGCAGTCGGCAATGTCGGCCAGCCGATCATCAGTCGAGTTAAAGGCTGAGCTGCCTTTGACTCCAGTGATATCTATTGTTGGTGAGCGCAAGCCATAGTTACCCGCTCTCAAACAGATTCCTTCAAATCGGTCATCGTCCCAAAAAAAATGACGCACTTTATCAATTGTTGCTTGTTTATCAATTTGCGGAAACAGTTCCATGAAGTGCACTCCTCATAATTAGATTGATATTTGTTTTAAGAGCACCCATGCAGGGTGCTCTTTATTTTGTCAGTTTCACCAGCGCCAAATTGGAATCCCAATCAGTCCCCAGCAAATTAAATTAGCAATCACCAACGCAGTGAGCAACGCTAAGATCCATCTAATCGTTTCCATCATTATCCTTCCGCCCTCTTTTTACGTACTGCCGCTTTATGCAGCTCATTTTTCACCGTCTTAAACGGCCGCTTTGAAATACATGCAGTATCCGCTAAAGTTAGTTTTCTTTTGATTTTCCATTCCAAAAGCATGTCCCACAATTCTGGAAACTCGCTTGTGCCCTTGTGAGCGCCCGCAAGCTTCCGTTCCTTTGCTAAAAAGATCGTGCGCAAGCCATCAATCACACCCTTTCGTTTAGCCATTTCCAGCTCTCGGAGCCGTTCTCGCTCAAGCTGGTCATCTGACTTACGGAGTTTTTCAATCGCCCTTAATCGGCGGTTGAATTTTTGAGTTTCTCGTTCAAAGTCAGGTTCACCAAATTCGTCAATATATGCCTTATCTTCAATTTGCAAACGGTCATCAAAGCGCATGTGAATTGCACAAAGCAAGCCGCGTGTCAGCAAGTTCACTTTTCTACCTCCTCATCGTGACAAGCTTCTAGTACTGGTGAATCAAAGTTTTGTAACAGCCTTCAAGACCCCAGTATTTTATTTCGTCTTCTGCGAATAAGATATCGATTAAGTTTTTTAATTTCCGATCATCTAACCAACTCCAGGCAACGTCATGATTGTATTCTTCAACCCAGCCATACCGTTGGTCAAAACGTTTACTCTGTTCTTCTCGGTATTCTTCGTTAGTCATTGTTTTAGATCCTCCATTCACCCCTACATTCCGATTATTCCTTTGACGTCATAATCAATGCTTTTAAATTCGTGGTAGTGGTCAATCTCTACTTTGCCGTTTCGCTTCTTACGGGGATGAGCCGGCTGTAGTTGTGTGGTAAAGCCAAATAGCTTCATACGGAAACTATTCTTGGTTGGTACCACTACCTCAACAGGTAATCCATAGCGCCGGGCGAATAGCTTGAACCGTAGCAAGGCTCCTTTATCAATTCCTCGTGAACTTAACGAGGTCTTGACATCATAAACGTGTTCTCGCCCCTCTGGCCCGTAAATGACAAAGTCTGGTCGGTAGAACATCCCCCGTTGCGTGTAGCCCCCTACCTCGAATTTGCCTAGCACCTCAAAGTTTTCGTGGCAAGTAAACCTCTTCCCGCTAGGCTTGACAAATTGCAAGTAGAATTGGGCTTCCTTCATGCTGTCGAAGGTAATCCCGTCTAGTTCCACCTTTTGTCCAAAGTGTTTCATCCCTAATAATCGTCCTCTCGTAACTCTAATAGGCTAACCTGTAATGCGTCTGCAATCCTACAAGCATTCCTGAAGCTCGGTTCCACGCCTTTGTTTTTGTACTGGTAAAGTGTGTTATCTAGGATCCCAGTTTGCTTTGCTAGCCAATAGATACTTCGATTTTGTCTAATCATGATTGGTTGTACTTTATCCCACCACATGGTGATTACCTCACTCCTCTTTACCACAATATATTGTGGTATAATCTGATTGTGATTGCCCTGTAGCGTAGCGATACGTTACTTAGCACCGGGTGAATTCAAGGAAAACCTAAGTCTTAGTTGATATGGCAACCCTGAGCCAAGCTTAATTGAAGGTGCAACGCATAGGATTTATATCCCACGAGCGCCCGGCAACTCCCCGAGTTGAAGAGATATGCTGAACTGTATGGAAACATACAGAAGTAGCGGATAAAAAGCCGTTACGGTAACAAAATGAACATTCCACTTGAAGGAGTTAACCTTGACAAGTCATCAGCACCACTCACTAATATCACTGTTGATCTGGACGCTTTGACGAAGGGAGTTGATTCTGTCACGGTAGATAACGAATCCCTTTCTAACGCTACTGATTCCTTTAAGGCAAGTGTTGGTAATCACACCCCGCCACCCGTATCGGTGGCCTTTTTATTTGACCATTCGTTTCCCTGTATCCACTCGCTCAACCTCACTCGCCTTAACATCTGGTTGCATTAACTGGTAATGATCGTCCCAAAGGTCAACCGTGCCGTCTTGCCAGGTAGAGTGGATCGTAAACTCCACTCGGCGCCACATGACCCGGTCACCCGGCCAAAATTCAATTGTCATCATACCTAACCTCGCATGTCCTCTAATCCGTCAAAATCAATTACGTTGTCCTTGCGCTTGGTAATCAGCCTGCTAATCAGTTTAGGGTTGTACATTTGGACCAGGTCGCCACTCGTATTGTTAGTTGTGACAATCGTTGACCCTCGATGTGCGTTAGCCCACTCATCGTAACGAGCGTCGGCCACTGCATAAAGCCACTCTTGCATGTCTTTCCGAACCGGCTTGTAGTAGCCCTGCTCCTTCATCCCCGCTTCCGTGCCAAAGTCGTCAATAATCAAGACTGGAGCTTGTTTGGCGAGTTCTTGTATCTGGTTAAGCCGGTCACTAACAGTCGGATCGTCAAAACGCTCGCTAAACATACCAACCAATCGCATAGTTGAAATAAACAGGTAAGGCTTGTCGGCCTCAGCCCACACCTTATCCGCAATCGCTAAGGCTAGGGATGTCTTGCCAGTACCAGGCTCCCCTGTTAAGCAAGCATTAAACTCTTCGCCGACAATTATCCGCTTTGCAATTGTCCAGGCACGGTTGCCCACGTCACTTGCTAGCTTGCGGTTATCCTGTAAGTCCGGATTCCAGCGGTCAAACTTAAAGCTGATTGGACGTTGTCCTGACCATACGCTAGCTTTAAGCCATTTATCACGCTCTTGCCTAGTCTTGTCATCCCTGAACTCTTGATTCCAGTTGGCGACTAATTGCTTTTCGCGCTCATCTAGCCAGGCCCGATTCTTAGCCGGTAACCGGCCATCCGTTTTTAATTTTGCCGTCAATTCCGGCGGTAATCTCAATCTATCCATGTTGCCCCCTAGAATGTGTAGCCCTTAGCCCGTTTTGTTGGCTGATCAATGACTGCCTGCTCGTTAAGATAAGCCTCAAACTTAGTGCCAAACAGAGTATTTGGCCTTAGATATTGGCTCATCTTAGGATCCTTACCCCAGCTAGCTACCTTGTTATCAATCACTCGCTTAAAGTCCTCGACCTCAAAGCCCTCATTAGACCTTGCCTTGATCAAGCGTTGAGTTGCCTTGCTACTTGCTCGATAGCTAGTACCGACCTTGCTATTAAGGTAGTCAAGAATTTCTTGATAGGGGGCGTGGTCAGGCTGTGCCTGACCTTTATTATTGTTTGTAGTAGTCTCTGTAGTAGTCTCTGGTAGTCTATTGGTATTGGTCGTATCATTTTGATCCGATCCGTCGGTCCAATTTGATACCATCGTCGGATCATTTTGATCCGATCGTCGGCTCACATGTTGGAGCTTTTCGTAATTAATCCGATACCATTTAGTTTTGTCAAATCCTGCTTTGTTGTAATTCGCCGTTATGATTAAGCCTTGCTTTTCCAGGCTCCGAAAAACCCGCTTAACGGTAGGCAAAGACCAGAAATTAAATTGTTTTTGCCAATTAGGCATGCTGTTATAGATCCACTTGTGGCCATCCTTCAAGTTATTTGACTTTCGGATCCAGTAATGGATCTGTTGTAGCACGATCGCTTCATTAAGCCCGATTGACTTAGCTAAGCTTGGTAGCACCTGCAAAGGCGGCTCTTCAATCAGCAAGCTCATCCTCATACACTCCTTTCATAGCTCCTTCTCCTAATACGGTAGACTATTGCTGTTAAATTCTTGCTGTTGTTGTGATTGACCCTGTTGCTGGTTAAATTGGCCTTGCGGTTGCGGTGGTAATACAACAAAGTCCACGTGGTCAGAATTGACGTCCAGGTTGATTCCTGATTCGCCATCTTTGCGCTGGTAAACTCTTGCTTGGCTTAGTGTTCCGGACACCATTACCGGTGTGCCTTTGTGGAGGTAATTCATCGCCCACTGACCGCGATTACCCCATACAGCAACCCGGTAAAAAATCGTCGGTGCATCCCGCCGACTGCCATCAACGGCCACGTTAAAGTTAACGACTTGGTAATTGCCAGCTTGATTCTGTTGTGGTTCGCCGGTTAGCCGGCCCTGAAACTGGATTGTTGCTTCACTCATTTAGTCCACCTCAATATCTGTTACGTGCTTGAATCCGGATAGTTCCTTCGTTAACCGGCAATATTCACACTTTCCACAGTGTTTCGGTGCTACTTCACCATTCATGATTTGCCAGTATCGTCCTTGGTTTTCCTTGATTTCATCGATTGCTTCTTGCATTAGAAACTTGGTATCGCCTTGAAAGTCAAACGCACCTTTATCCGGCGGGGTTTGCTTGCTAACGGCGAACAGGTATGGTTGGCATTGTCTGCCAAAAGTTTGTTTGATCAACTCTTGGTAAATTGCCGCTTGCATGACGTAACCACGATCTTCAATGAAATTCGTGTAAAGCTTGTTTTCATCATTCCAATGCTTCTTATGGATGTCATCAACGGTCTTTAAGTCGCAAAAGTAACCCTTGTCTAAAACCAGGCTGTCAACCTTACCCTTCCATTCGTGACCACCGATCTCTCCGGTTACGATTACTTCCTTTTCGCCTGGTGTATAAACAAAGTTAAACCACTTGTCATCTTCTAGCGTCTTGATCATCTTGTCGGCCAGCTTAAACTCGGCTCGCAGATGGCCGTTAGGATTGGTTTTCGTCGGCTTAGTCATCATCAGTTCCCGGTTAGTCTTCGTCCCGTTTTCTGATCGGTCTAACCAAGCTTGGTGCGCTTCCGGGCTCTCAAAGTACGAGTGAATGTAATTCCCAACTAACAAAGCCGTCGGGCTTGATGTTGGCTGCCAATCTTCCTTGAGCTTAGCTAAGGCGGCGGCTTCACAATTTTTAAAGTCTTTGTACAGGCTAAAGCTCATGTACTCCCAATCGGTTTCGTGTGAGTAATAATTCTTAGCGGTCAACTTAGGCATTTTCGTCACCTCCTACAAAATCGTAAATGGAGGTTTGCCCTTCAGGTAACTCTTCCCCGTTTTCCTTATCTGTGTCTTGCAAAGCGGGCCTAGAATCGTTTTTAGTCTCTGATTCGATAATTTCCCCATCTTCCACCTTCTCGGCCTCTACGGGCTTCTCTGGGCCTTGTGGCGTGTCGTTCTTTTTTTCGGATGCTTGTGTTTTATTGAAGTCGGCTAGCAATTGCGCTGAACTTTCCTCTTCGGTGGCGGCCGTCACGTCCTTTGGCTCCTCGTACTCTGCTTCAGTAGCGGCGTTAATTGAGCCGGTCAGCAAGTCGCTATCATCTGACGTATTGATAAACATCTTGGCAGCGCGGTTTAAAACAGTCCGCTTGGCCATCTCATCACTGAACTTCTTCTGGACGTTGTTTTGACGGTTGCGACTTTGCGCCCATGACGTGTCAATTTGCGCCTTCGTCATAACGGTATAGTCCACTCGTCCATTAGCTAGCTTGATGAAGGCGAAGGCACCGATTAATTCCTTGTCCAAGTTGGTAAAGGAGGGTTCAAACTTAGTTACAATAATGTGGCCAATCTCATCGGCACCGATCTCAAACTTATCGCCCCGATGGACGACTTGGGCGTCGATATCTTCGACACTATCCAGTCGTTTAAGGGCGGCAATGGTCCCAAAATACGACCGTTGCATTTGAAGCTCGTTGCCGTAAACGATGAAGTAACACTGATTCTTGGCCGGTGATAGGCCCTGAATTACCATATCTAGTAGAGCAGTGGCCACGCTGGCTTGTGTACAAGAAGTAAGGGCAGGTCGTCCATCCCGGCCTTTGACAGACTGAAGCTTGAGGGCCGCTGCTTGCAACGCGTTTTGCGCGCTGTAGTTAACTGGTAAAGCTAAGCCTTCTTCATCCTTCATTGCTTCAATCCGGTCACTAACTTTTTCAATGATTCCTCGTGATTGTTGGTTTTGCATTACTGAGTTATTAGCCATTAGTCTTCCTCCTCGTTATGGATCTTGCTTTCGTTCACGCCGTATAGGGTTACTAAGGTCCAAACCCGGGCTAGTTGCTTGTTAATTGCAGAGATCTCTTTAAGCTGATCGTCTAGTAGCATTGAACCAGCCTGCTTGATTAGCCCGCTAACGTCGTTGGTAATAGCAATCAGGTTTCCCTCAACGATCTTTAGATTATTGACGTTTTCATTGTGCTTAGCTTGTAATTTTTCGTTCAACATGTGATAATCTCCTTGAAATATGTTTTTGTTTGGCCTAGCGGTTGCGCCCGCTAGGCTTTTTCTGTTGCGGAAAACATTCGTCCATCGAAATCAAGGAGAACGGGATAACGGCGGTGAGCGTCATCGCAACGTCGCCACGATTACACTCAACGACCGTTAAGACCGCTAGTGCAATATAGGTAATTAACTTAATCATTTGGTTGCCTCCCTCTATATCTTTTCGTTCCAGTTGATTTCGTCATGGTGTTTTCGCAACCACTCCCGAGCGGTTGGAAGATAAATTCTCGCAACGTTCCCTTTTCCGTGAAGCCCCTTTACCTACCCTTGC
>ERZ773021.557-NODE-557-length-15797-cov-354.705_pt1 | contig 15797 bp, 14 predicted proteins | sample MGYA00511668_ERZ773021 | MGnify/ENA primary metagenome ERZ773021 (study PRJEB29015, sample SAMEA2737961) | human oral metagenome | biome: human oral; feature: human-associated habitat; material: dental | place: China | collected 2032 ... | reverse complement strand
GCCTCGTTGCTACCGTGCTCGCGTGAGTGCGGTGAGCCTGTGTTCCGTCAGCTACAAGATCAGTGGCGCCGAGCCGCATGCGCTCAACGACCTGTCCACCATGGAGTCGATTCTCCTCGGCGCCGCCCAGACGGCGGGACTGACTGCCGTATCCAGCGCTCACCACCGCTTCGAGCCCCAGGGACTGAGCGCCGTCATCATTCTGTCCGAGTCGCATATCGCCGCCCACACCTGGCCCGAGTCCGGCACCGGCTACGTGACGCTCACCAGCTGCCGCACACTGACCCCCGCCCAGATCGAGGCGGTGGGGGAGCTGGTGCGCAGGCGCCTGCGGGCCCAGCAGGTGACCAGCTCAGGGATCACGCTGTGAGTGTCAGAGGCGATCTGAGAGTCGGTGAGACGCTTCGCGGTTCCTTGAGGAAGAAGCGCCGCTCCTACACCGTCATGGGACGAGTCGTCCTGAAGCAACGGGATCAGGGAAGCCGGGGGTTCGTCAAGCGGGAGCAGTGGCGCCTGATCGACGACGACGGACAAGAGCTCTGGCTGGAGATCCGTCGAGACACCAACAAGGTGGTTCTTCACGAGCCGGTTCCTGTTCAACCGTCGATTGACCCGCTCTCCCTCGAGGTCGGTTGGACCCGGAAGCTGAGAGTCCGTGGCCAACCGTGCACCGTCGAGGTCACGAATATGCGCCGTGCTGAGATCGACCACGAGACCGGGGCCATCGATCATTCCCATGGGGCTCTCACTGCGACGACGTGTGCCGGGCTCCGCGTGGTCGATGCACAGGGCTCGATCTCCACCATGGTGGTCGATGCACATCGCCTCCACACCCGAGAGATCTACAGCGAAACAGGTCTGTCCTCCTCGAAGCAGTACAGGGTCTTCGGTAGGCCCGTGACCCGACCGTGGTGGATACCCAGTTTCATGCGAAGGTTCTGGCGGTGGTTCCCCGCGGCGATCTCCGGGGCGAGTAGAAGCGAATGGGCCCCCGTGTTCTGGATCGTCCTGATGTTCGTGGTGCTGGTGCTTGCCGAGCTGATCGATGAAGATGAGGGTTTCTTTCCCTCAGGAGGCGGCGTCTCCTTCCGGAATCGCTCGGTCTACGGCGGCGGGGGCGGCGGCGTCGGAAAATGACCTGGAGCCCACTGACTCAACCCCCTCGACGGTCACACACGAAGGAGAAGACATGTCGCTCATGACCATCGCATACCACTCATCGGTCGACCTCAACTGGCAGTCACTGCTGAGCACCATCGTCTACGCGGTGCTCGGAGTGGTCCTGCTCATGGTGTTCGCGCTGCTGGTCAACCGCATCTTCCGCCTCGACCTCAGACGCGAGCTCATCGAGGACCAGAACATCGGCCTGGGGGTCGCCTTCGCCGGCACGGCGCTCGCGATCGCCATCATCATCGCCGCCACCATCCTGAGCTGAGCCGCACACCATGACCCACGGCCGAATCGGGCGACGGGAGAACGTCGCCCTGTTCACTGCGGCGCTGCTCGCCGCGATCGGCGGGCTCATCTACGAGCTCATCCTGGGCACCGCCGCCTCCTACCTCCTGGGCGACTCCGTGCTCAGCTTCAGTCTGGCCACCGGAATCACTCTGTTCGGCATGGGCATCGGCTCACTGCTGGTCAACCGCTTCCGTGCAGCGCCTGCGGTCGTCTTCGGTGTCAGCGAGGTGCTCCTGGGCCTCATCGGCGGCAACTCCGTCCTCCTGCTGTACCTGGCCTTCGGGCGCACCCGCCTGCACTGGGTCGTCTTCGGCGGCATCAGCCTGACCATCGGCATCCTCATCGGCCTGGAGATTCCGCTGCTGGTGCGGACCTTCGCCGCCTTCGGGCGCCGCTCGACCAGCGAGCTGCTCGGCAAGGTCATGGCCATCGACTACTTCGGCTCCCTGGTGGCCTCCCTGGTCTTCCCCCTGGTGCTCCTCCCACAGCTCGGCCTCATGCGCGGGGCCTACCTGGTAGGCGCCCTCAACGTCCTGGTGGCACTGCTCGTCCTGCTCCAGGTGCGCACACCGCGCAAGATTCTGTGGGCGGCCACCGCCGCCGTCGTGGCACTGGTCGGCATGTTCGCAGCCGCCAACCGCATCGAGCGCAGTGTGGAGGCGCTGACCTACAACGACCCGATCGTCTACTACCAGCAGACCGCCTACCAGAAGGTCGTCCTCACCCAGTACCAGGACGACCTGCGCCTGTACCTCAACGGCCAGCTCCAGTTCTCCAGCCTGGACGAGGCCAGGTACCACGAGACTCTGTCCGGCAGTGCCATGACCTCGGTGAAGAAACCCGCCCACGTGCTTGTGCTCGGAGGCGGCGACGGCCTGCTGGCCCGGGAGATCCTGCGCTACCCCAGCGTCACGGACGTCACCATCGTGGACATCGACCCTGATGTCACCGAGCTGGCTCGGAATAACCGCCTGCTCAAGGACCTCAACCACGCCTCCCTGTCCGACCCCAGGGTGAAGGTCGTCAACGACGACGCCTTCACCTACGTTCAGGACTCCAAAGCGACCTACGACGTCGCTCTCATCGACCTGGTCGACCCCTCCAACGAGAAGCTCGCCAAGCTCTACTCCACCGAGTTCTATCGGAACATCGAGGCGCGGCTGGCACCCGAGGGCGTCATGGTCACCCAAGCGACCTCCACCTTCTTCTCACCCCACGCCTTCTCCACGGTGGCCAGCACCGTCGCCGCCGCTCAGCCGGATCGACAGATCCTGCCCTTCTCCACCAATATCCCCTCCTTCGGAGAGTGGGGCTTCGTACTGTCCACCAGGACGCCGCAGAACCTCATCAGCCAGCCGCTGCCCAAAGGCCTGACCTACCAGGACCGCAAGACCCTGGAGTTCATCATGCGAACCAAACCAGCCCGCACCGAGTCCATGGAGCCCTCCACCCTTCTGCATCCGAGGATCGTTGAGGTCTACAACCAAGACATGCGGCAGTGGCGCTACTACTGACCAGGATGAAGCTTCGTCGTTTCCTGGTCACCGCGTCGAGCCGGCTGTCTTATCGCATCTCAGAGTCCTGACGGTCAGCCAGGCCGCGATCCCGGCAATCACCACACAGCTCATCAGGGATACGATGACCGCCATGCCGATGATGAACAGGTAGAGCATCGACGTCAGCGTTGCCAGCCAGATGAGTGCGACACGAGCGGTGCGAGGAACTGCTGGTGCCAGACATGCCCCGACGGCGATGGTCACCAACCCGCTGACGGCGAAACTCATGAAGCCGGGGTCAGTGACGTTGACTGACTCGAGCGTTCCTCCCCAGATGATGAGGAGGAGACCGCAGGCGGCAAGGCACGCTCCGGCGATGTCTCGTCCGCTCAGTTGCAGTCGAGGTGACTTGTCGTGGTTCGTTGCTGTCATGGTGTTGCTGTCCTTCCGATGATGAGACGTACAGTTGTCGCCACTGCTGTCACTGTCCGGTGTTCGCCGAACCCGCGAGCTCGCGTCCCCAGCTGCGAGCGTCGGTCTCCTGGCCGGCGGCCAGCGGGCCTTTGTTCGCCGTGACCACGAAGCTCCCCACCGACGTCGTCTCCCGACCTTGGTGGCGCCGCAGCGCCTTGGCGATCGCCTTGGCCGCTGAACCGCTGAGCCAGTTCTTGGAGATGACCGTGTCGAAGGCCGCGACGCTGAGGGAGGCTGGAATCTCCGCGTTTCCCAGCCACTGGCTGATCCCCTGGGAGGCGCCGTCCGCCCCCGCCTGCGCGTGTGCCTTGGCCCGTGTGGCCGTCGTCGGCAGGCCCCGGTTGTGGGTGGGGGCTCCCAGGATGAGCAGATCGAGGTCTGCGGGCAGGGAGCTTGGAGCCTCATCGCTGTCAACGACCTGAGCATCGACTCCGCCATCGATCAGTCCGGCGGCAATGGAATCAGCGATGGCTCGGGTGTTGCCGAAGCAGGACTCGACAATGATGAGCGCCCTGGTCATGGTGTCCTCCTGAGGGTTGGTGCCGGTGATGTCACTAGTGGCGCGGGGTCACGAGCCCACTGTCGGGTGTGACGCCACGTCGCACGCAAACGGAGCCCGCCGCTCTCAAGGCGGCGGGCCCCGTCAGACCGAGAGGATCGGTGGGGAGGAAGGACGAGCCGGGGCGACGAACGGCTTCGCCCCGGCGTGTCTCAGAGCTGGGAGGCGTCGACGGCGAAGGTGTTGCAGGCCTGCACTGAGCCGGAGTTCATCCCGGTGGTGAACCAGCGCACGCGCTGCTCGGAGGAGCCGTGGGTCCACGTGTCGGAGTCGACGTGCCCCTTGGCCCGCTCCTGGATGTGGTCATCGCCCACGGCCTCGGCCGCGCCCAGGGCGCCCTTGATCTCCTCACTGCTGGGACGGTTGAGGAAGGGCTTGCCGGTGTCCGGGTCGGGGGTGGAGGATGCGTGGTTGACCCAGATCCCCGCGTAGCAGTCCGCCTGGAGCTCCAGTCGCACCGAGTCGGAGGTCGCTCCGCTGCCCGAGCGGTCGGCCTTGGCCATCTGCCCGGTCAGGTGCTGGATGTGGTGGCCGAACTCATGGGCCACGATGTACTCCTCTGCCAGGGGCGTGTCGGTAGCCCCCAGGGAGCGCTCCATCTCGGAGAAGAAGCTCATGTCCAGGTAGACGGTCTGGTCCCCTGAGCAGTAGAAGGGACCTACTGCCGAGGAGGCGTTGCCGCAGGCCGAGGAGATCTGGGAGCCGTCCCACAGGACGAACTCGGGCTTGGCGTACTTGAGCCCCGCCTGGGCCGGCAGCTGCTCGGTCCACACCGCGTCGAGGGACTCGGCGGTAGCCACCATGCGGCACTGGGTGTACTTGTTGGCACTGTCCCCGCTGGTGCACACGGAGGTGTCGATCGATGAGGCCGTCGACGTCGTCGTCCCGCTCTGCTGCTGCGCCCCCAGCATGGAGGTCAGGTCCACTCCCGTGAGCTGGGAGATGAGAACGACGGCGATGACGGTCAGGATGGAGCCGCCACCGATCACGGCGCCCCGACCTCCGCCGGAACGGGTCTGGACCCGGTTGGGGTCGAGCTGGATATCGCGGTTGAAGGACACTGGCCACCTCTGAGAACACGCCTGCAATGAGGCTCGGACGAAGCCCACGCTACCGTGACACCACCACCGGCGCGAAGCGGGGACACCGAGGAGAATAACGGCGGGACCCTGCACAGTCCCTGGAAGGCCTGGTCGGGGTAGCCTGATGCCGTGCTCTACGACCTGCTGTACAAGACCGTGCTCACCCGTATCGACCCCGAGCTGATCCACGACGTGTGCCTGGACGCGATCGAGATCACCGGCAAGGTTCCCCTCGTCAGGGACGTGGTGCGCCAGATGTGGGGGCGCAGGCCGGTCTTCCCCGTGCCCTCGGCCAACCAGGGCGGCCCCTTCGCCCGACCCGTTCCCGGCATCCTGGGACTCGCCGCGGGCATGGACAAGGAGGGGCAGGCCGTTGAGGGCCTGGACATGCTCGGCTTCGGCTTCATCGAGGTCGGCACCTTCACCGCCCACCCCCAGGGCGGCAACGACAAGCCCCGCATGTGGCGCTACCCGCAGATGCGCGCCGTGCGCAACCGCATGGGCTTCAACAACTCCGGGGCGGATGAGGCCGCCAAGCGCCTGCGGGCACTGCGCCGCACTCCCCGAGGACGCTCCATCGTCGTCGGCGCGAACATCGGCAAGACCAAGGTGACCCCGCTTGAGGAGGCGGTGGAGGACTACCGCTACTCGGCCGCGGCAGTGGCCCGCTGGGTCGACTACCTCGTCGTCAACGTATCCAGCCCCAACACCCCCGGGCTGCGCAGCCTGCAGAGCGTTGAGACGCTGCGCCCGATTCTCGAGGCGGTGCGCGAGGCCGCCGACCGCGCCGCCAGGCGGCACGTTCCGCTCCTGGTCAAGATCGCCCCGGACCTGGCTGACGAGGACATCGACGCTGTTGCGCAGATGGTCCTGGACATGGGCCTCGACGGGGTGGTGGCCACCAACACGACCATCGACCACGATCTGGGGGAGGGCGGCCTGTCCGGCGCCCCACTTCTGCCCCGCGCCCTGGAGGTCGTGCGCCGCCTGCGCCGCGGGTTGGGGCAGGAGCCCACGATTATCGGCGTCGGCGGCATCTCCTCCGTCATGGACGCCGAGCTCATGCTCGACGCGGGTGCGGACCTGCTTCAGGCCTACACGGCCTTCATCTACAACGGTCCCGCCTGGCCGGGGCGCATCAACCGGGCCCTGGCCACCGGCTCCGCCGCCCGGGCGACTGCCTGAGCCCCGGGGCGACCGGCGCCGCCCCACTGCGTACCGGAACGGGTCAGGAGGGGTACTGGCCCCGACTGACCAGGGCGGCGGGACGGCGCCAGCGCCGCAGCATGAAGCAGCGCGACATGACGTAGAAGAGGATCGTCCCCTCGTCCTTGACCCGCTCCTGACCGAACTTCGCGGTCAGGCGGCGGCGCAGGCGCGCCCAGCACCAGACGGCGTCGGCGATCGCCAGTAGCAGGTAGCCGTTCATCGCCAGCACTGTGTAGAAGCTGACGAGCGGGTAGTGGGGCAGGATGTGGCTGAACCCGAAGGAGATGATGAGCAGGACGAAGATGAGGGGCATGAAGTACTCGCCCAGGTTGAAGCGCGCGTCAACGAAGTCGCGGATGTAACGCTTGATCGGCCCCTTCTCCCGGGACGGGAGGTACTTCTCCTCACCGGTGACCATGGCCTCGTTCTGGCGCTTCCAGGCGGCGTCACGGGCCGCTCGTGCCTCGCGCTTGGCGGCCGCACGGTCCTTGGGAACCACGGGGTGCAGGTTCTTGGCCTGCTGGTCCTTGCGCCGGGGCGTGGGGCGTCCCTTGCCTCCGGGCTTGGGGGAGGGCTCGGCCACGGGCTCCGGCTCAGGGGTCTGGCTGCGCTTCTTGAACAGGCTCACGGTGCCAAGACTAGCGGCAGCGGCGCGATACCCTGAAAACCATGATCACCGTTGATGCCGTGCGCACCGCCGTGCACACCTCCATGCCCACCATCGTCTCCGACCTGACGGACCTGGTCGCGATTCCCTCGGTCTCCGCCTCCAGCCACGACCAGTCCCAGGTCCAGCGCTCCGCCGAGGCCGTGGCCGCTCTCCTGCGCGACAGCGGCCTGGATGCCGAGATCCTCTCGGTGCCCGCCCCCGACGGCACCCCCGGCCGGCCCGCCGTCCTGGCCCACAAGGCCGGCCCCCAGGGCAGCCCGCACGTCCTGCTTTACTCCCACCACGACGTTCAGCCCGTCGGCGACCCGACCGGCTGGGACCAGGCCGACCCCTTCACCGCCGAGCGGCGCGGGGAGCGGCTGTTCGGACGCGGAACCGCTGACGACAAGGCCGGCGTCATCACCCACGCCCACGCCCTGCGCATCCTGGCCTCCCTGGCCGACGGCGAGCTGCCCTGCTCCGTGACGGTCTTCATCGAGGGCGAGGAGGAGGTCGGCAGCCCCTCCTTCGAGAACTTCCTGACCACCCACCGCGACCGCCTGGCCTCCGACGTCATCGTCGTGGCCGACTCCTCCAACTGGAAGGTAGGCACCCCATCCCTGACCACCTCGCTGCGCGGCGTTGTCCAGGTCGACGTCCGTCTCGACATGCTCGACCACGCGCTTCACTCCGGCATGTACGGCGGCCCCGTGCTGGACGCCGCCACCGCCATGTGCCGACTGATCGCCTCCTGCCACGACGACGCCGGTGACGTCGCCGTGGCCGGACTGGTCAGCCAGCCCCAGGCCGATGCCGACTTCCCCGACTACCCGGAGGCCGACTTCCGCGCCGACGCCGGCATCCTCGACGGCGTCGAGCTCTCCGGCACCGGTGACCTCACCGCCCGGCTGTGGACCAAGCCCTCCCTGACGCTCATCGGCATGGACGTCACGCCCCTGGAGCTGGCCGGCAACGTCCTGACCCCCTCGTGCACGGCCCGGCTCTCGCTGCGCATCGCTCCCGGGCAGGACCCGGCCGCGGCCCAGGAGGCCCTGGTCGCCCACCTGGAGAAGCACGTGCCCTTCGGGGGCCGTCTGACCGTCACCGGCCGTGAAGCCGGGCCGGCCTTCGACGGCTCCGAGGTCACCCCCGCCTCCGAGGCCGCCCACTGGGCCCTGTCCACCGCATGGGACACCGAGGCCGTCAACATCGGGCAGGGCGGATCCATCCCCTTCATCGCCACCCTCAAGGAGACCTTCCCGGGGGCCCAGGTGCTCGTCACCGGGATCGAGGACCCCGACACCCGGGCCCACAGCGAGAACGAGTCCATGCACCTGGGCGAGCTCGAGCGCATCGTGGTCGCCGAGGCCCTCCTCCTGGCCCGTCTGAGCGGCGCCATCGACTCATGACGGCCACTGCTCAACGCGCCCGCTACCGGAGAACGAGCCCATGAAGGTTCTCCTCGCCCCTGGCGGGCTGTGGCCCGAGCCCGCTGGAGTGCCCCTAGCGGGCTTGGGAACTGGTCTTGCCCCGGGCCGGGTCGCCTCCTGTCTGGCGCGTGGCTGGCGGGCGGCGCGCCCCCATGACTTCCTGACCCTGCTGCCCATGGCGGACGGCGGACCGGGCTCGGCGCAGGTGATCGGCCCCGATCAGGTCGCCTCCCGGGAGGTCATTCAGGGGCGGGGCCCGCTCGGACAGGTCAGAGAGGTCGACCTGGTGCGTCTGGTTCCCAGGCCCTCACGATCCGGGAGCCGGCACCCCGCAGAGGCGAGCACCTGGTTCCTGGACGCCGCCCGTCTCCTGGCGCTTCCTTCTGATCCCGATGAGGCGGCCCAGGAGGCGCTGGAGGGCAGCACCTCCGGTTTGGGAGGAGTCATCGGTGCGGCCCTGAGCCGTACCGGCCCCTTGGACACGCTTGTGGTGGGGTTGTCGCGCTCCGCCGTCCACGACGGGGGCCTGGGAGCCATGGACGCGCTCGGCGGCCTGCGAGCAGCCAAGGACCTGCTGTCGCATCGCAGCCTGGGACTGGCCCTGGCCGACGACATCTCCCTGGGAGGCATGAGCGGCGCCGGGGCGGCTCTGGCGAGTATCACCTCCATCAGCCCGGAGCGGGCCCAGGAGCTGGACCGCCGCGCCTGCGCCAAGGCGATGGAAAGTGTCAGGGTGGCCGAGGACCTCGATCCCGGTGGCCTCGGTGCACGCAGAAGTCTGCCCGTCGTCTCTGCACTCGACGACGCCGGGCCGTCCGCCTCCGCGCACACGGCGGATGCGGATGGAGCGGCTCGCCTGAGCGTGTCGACCTGGGGGACCGGGGCGGGCGGGGGCAGCGCCCTGTTGCTGCGGGCCCTGGGAGCGTGGGCGCGGCCCGGGGCACGAGTCATGGCTGAGCTCGTCAGTCTGAGCGATGCCGCCTACGGCCAGGACCTGGTGGTCTCGGCCTGGGGAGAGCTCTACGACGTCCTGGCTGATAGCGTCGTGGGCGTCGTCGGCCAGCAGGCCGCCTCACAGGCACAGCCGTGCATCCTGGTGTGCGGGCGCTGCGCCGTCAGTCGCGGAGAGCTGGCCGCAGCCGGTGTCACTAACGCCTACGGCCTGCAGGAGGCTCACGCCGCCGAGCCCTGGGAAGCGACTGACTCCCACGGACTGGAGCGACGACTGACGGACCTCGGCTCCCGGTTGGCCCGCACGTGGTCGCGCTGACCGGAGCACAGGCGTTAACGCGCCGCCGGGGGCCAGTTGGGCTCAGTCGATGGGGGCCGCGGCGGTCGAGTCGCGCACGATGAGGTCAGGGGCGAAGAGCATCTCGGTGTCGGCCGGCCGCTGCCCGTTGAGCTGCGCGAGGAGCGTGGAGACGGCCGCCCGGCAGATGGACTCCACGGGCTGACGCACCGTGGTCAGCGGCGGGTCCGTCATGGGGATGAGCGGCGAGTCGTCATAGCCGATGACGGAGACGTCATGAGGCACGGACCTGCCCGTCTGGCGCACCCCGTGGACCACCCCCAGGGCCATGACGTCTGAGGAGCACACGATGCCGGTGCATCCCTGCTCCAGCAGGTGCAGTGCTGCGCTGACCCCGCCCTCGTAGGTGTAGAGCGTCTCCACGATCCGCAGCGGCTCCTCGGGCAGGCCCTCGCTCATGGCGTCCTCGTAGCCGGAGCGCTTGCGCTGAGCCGGCACCATGCGCATCGGCCCCATGGCCAGGCCGATGCGCTGGTGACCCAGGGCGATGAGGTGATCCACCGCGATACGGGTCGCCCGGCGGTCATCGGTGGCGAAGCCCGGTGCCTTGATGGTTGGCGCGTTGCCGTTGATCGTCACCAGTGGTACGCCGCGCTCACGCAGGCGCTGGTAGCGGGTGACGTCACCGGTGGTGTCCGCGTGGCGTCCGGAGACGAAGATGATGCCGGCGACACCGCGGTCCACGAGCATCTCGATGTACTCGTCCTCGCTGATACCACCGGGGGTCTGGGTGCACAGCAGGGGAGTGTGCCCGGAGGGCGCCAGGAGCTGCTCGATCTGCTGGGCGAACAGCGGAAAGATCGGGTTGCTCAGCTCGGGCACGATCAGCCCCATGAGACCGCGGGAGGTCTGGTGCACCGACTCGGGCCGCTCGTAGCCCAGGATGTCGAGCGCAGCGAGTACCTGCCGACGGGTCGAGTCCGCCACATTGGACTTTCCATTGAGCACACGGGAGACAGTCGCGGTGGAGACGCCCGCCTGGTCGGCGATGTCAGTGAGAGTGAGTCTCTGTGGCATGAGTGAATCCTACGAAGAACGGTCAGGATGGAGGGGCTGACTCGCCTGAACCGACAGCGGAACGTCGCGTCCCTCGGCTGACCATCATCGCAGGTCATGTGCCGTTTGTGGGAATCCGGGACGGTGAGGTGGCGCCGTCGGTCCCTGATTCCCGGCTGATGGGACGGGAAGGATGCGTCAAGGCGCCCGGCCCCGATCAGCCCTTGACCGCACCCGAGATCGATCCGCCGACGATATAGCGCTGCAGGTACTGGAACAGGGCGATCACCGGGGCCATGGTGAGGACCGCCCCGGCGGCGAAGATGCCCAGGTTGTTGGAGCGGTCGCCGACGAGCATGCCGTAGAGCCCCACTGCGAGCGTCTTCTGGGAGTTGTCCGTCAGAATGATCGAGCCCAGAAGGAACTCGCTGATGACACCCACGAAGGCCAGCAGGAAGGTGGTGGCGATGATCGGCTTGAGCGTGGGCAGAAGGATGATGCGGAAGACCTGCCAGTGCGTGCAGCCGTCGATGATGGCGGCTTCATCGAGCTCGCGGGGAATCGTGTCGAAGGTTCCTTTGATGAGCCACACCTGCCCCAGTGCCCCGCCCATGAGCGCCAGGCTGTAGCCGGCCAGGGTGTTGAGGCCGAGGAAGGGGACGACCTGGCCGATGTCGGAGATCATCGTGTAGATGGCGATCATGGACAGGATCGCGGGGAACATCATAATCAGGAGCAGGGCGAGCAGGCCGCCGCGGCGCCCGGTGAAGCGGAACCGGGAGAAGGCGTAGGCCCCCAGCAGGGACAGGAAGACCTGAGCAGTGGCCACCACTGTGCAGATGATGATCGTGTTGAGGTACCAGCGCAGGAATGGGCCTCGCGCCCCCGACAGCAGGTTCTGGTAGTTGACCAGACTCACCTTGGTGGGGATCAACCCGGTGGATGCCACCGTGCCCAGGGGGTTGAGAGAGGCGGAGATGACGTAGAGGACGGGGAAGGCGGCGAAGACCAGGGAGATGACGCCGACGACGTGTCTCCAGCCGATCTCCCGGAACCAGCGTGAGAACGGCATGTGATTCTCGATGACGACGCTGTCCTCGGAACTGTTCGATACGGACCGGGACACGGACTGCGATGAGGTGCTCATGATGATGTTCTTTCCGAGGTCGGCTGGTCAGTTGACGTCTTCGAGCTTCTTGGTGGCTCGGAACTGCAAGGCGGCCAGGACGCCGGTGACGGCGAACAGGACCACGGAGACGGCCGAGGCGAATCCGAAGTCCGAGCCGGCACGGCCGAAGGCGATGCGGTAGACCATGGAGATGAGGATGTCGGTTCCGCCACGCGTGTACTCCCCAGCCGGGAACGGCCCACCCTCGGTCAGCAGCTGGATGGCATTGAAGTTGTTGAAGTTGAAGGCGAAGGTGCTCACCAGCAGAGGGGCGACGGCGACCAGGAGCAACGGGGTGACGATGCGCCATGTGGCCTGCATACCACTGGCGCCGTCCATCTTGGCCGCCTCCTTGACATCGCCGGAGATGGACTGCAGAGCGCCGGTGCACACGATGAACATGTAGGGGAAGCCCATCCACGTGTTGGTCAGCAGGACGGCGATCTTGGCCATGGTCGGGTCGGACAGCCACGGGATACTGACGTGCATCATCCGATTGATGAGGCCGAAGTCCTGGTTGTAGAAGTTCGACCACACGAGCAGCGAGATGAAGCCGGGTACGGCGTAGGGCAGCAGGAGGAAGGAGCGGTAGAGCTTCTTACCCTTGATACGATCATCATTGAGGGTCAGCGCCAGGAAGAAACCGAGGCCGAAGGTGAGCAGCACCGAGCCCAGGGCGAAGATGATGGTCCATGCGAAGGCCTTGAGGAACTGGGAGGCCAGGTTGCCCTCAGTGAAGAGCCGTGAGTAGTTGGCCAGTCCCACGTTCTGCTTCCAGGACTGGGCCAGGCTCTCTCCCTCGGCGTTGACGAAGTGCTCGGACAGTCCCACCTTCTTGACCGAGTAGACGTCCCCGGTGGCGGTGTTGGTGATGGTGTCGGAGGACTTGTTGTAGACCATCCGCTTGGTTCCCTCGAAAGCGGTCCTGACGCCCTGAACCTTGACCGTGGTCTTGTCCGTGAAGGGAACCGACATGGCGCTGATGTCCTCGTAGGCGGTGTTGATCTGCCTGGGGGACAGGATCGTGTATCCCTCCGCTTTGGTGACCACGCCGTTGTCGACGGTGACGGTACTGGCGTCGACCTTCTCCAGCTTCTTCCCGTCACTTCCCCGCAGCACCTCCTTGGTCTGCGGATTGACGAGGAACAGTGAGAAGGGGCCCTTGGTGACGTCGCCGTCGGTCGCGACTGATAGACCATAGGTGGGAGAGTCCTCCGTGCGGACCATGGAGTTGTTGGTGATGGAGGCGATGGCCTCCTCCTTGGTCCCGCGGTACCCGTCCCCGAAGTTGGTGAAGGAGGTTTGAATGGTCAGCGCGATGGGGACGATGAGGAAGACGGTGAGGAAGAACGTGCCGGGGAAGAGGTACTTGGCGGGCACGAATCTCTTGGTCGAGTACAACAGGAACATGGCCCCCGTGGTCAGGACGACGATTCCCAGCCACAACCACATCCGATAGGCGATAAGAAGTGGGACGAGGTAGATCGCTGCGACCAGCGTGAGGGACAGCACCATGATGCGACCGACGAGACCTCTGATGGTCGTGGTCTTCTCCCTCGGGGTGGTGGATGCGGACGTCATTATCTGCGGGTCCTTTCCAGAAGTGGGAAAGCAGTATGAGGAATAACCGGGTGCGTGGAGAAGCGTTTCGCTCTTCGGCGTTGAGACGGTTTACGAGCCCTTGATCGACGCCTTGATGGTCTGGCCGACCCCGGTCATGGTGCTGGCGGGATCAGCACCCCCGACGATGTTGGCCTGAGCGCGTCCAAGGGGTTCCCACACTGAGGACATGGCGGGAATCGCGGGCATGGGGTCCGCCTTGGCGGAGAGCTCCGCGAAGGTGACCATATCGGGGTGCTCCGCCTTGAGCTTGTCCGCGAGGTCCTTCTGGGCCGGAGGCAGCTCGTTGCTGGGGAACATCGAAGACGCGAATGTCATATCCTTGGCCGCGTCGGCCACGAAGGTCTCGGCGAAGGCCTTGTTCTTCCCGTTGGAGGCGACATAGAAGCAGTTGACCCCGACGAAAGGCTTCGCCTGACTGTTCTTGATGTCTTTGAATCCCGGAATCCGAGTGAGCTGGTAGTCGATACCGGCCTTCTTGATGTCCGCCAGGGCCCATGGCCCCGAGATGAGGTAGGGAGCCTTGCCATCGGTGAACAAGGAAATGTGGTTGGCGGTCGTGACTGACTTCCTGAGGACTCCCTGCTGGCCGAGCTGGCGGATCTTCTCCGCGGCCTTGATGGATCCCTCTTTGCCGATACCGAGGTCATTGGGATCGTAGGAGCCGTCCGGGTTCTTGCCGAACATGTAGCCGCCGGCGGCGGTGTAGATCGGCTCCATATTGTAGGCGTCGCCCTTCTCGTCGATGGCCTGCGACAGGACGAGCTCGGTTCCGGCCGCCTTGCCGGCCTCGATCATCTCCTCGATGCTGGCCGGCTGGGTCACTGAGGTCAGTGCCTTGTTGACGAACAGGCCCAGGCACTCGACGGCGTAGGGCGTTGCGTAGATCTGGCCGTCGTAGGTGACGGCCTTGAGCGCGATGTCGGAGTAGTTGGACTCGGCCTCGGGGCTCAGAACGACCGGCCGGATCGCGCTGTTCTGCACCAGGTTGCCGATCCAGTCGTGTGCGCCGAGGACGATGTCAGGGCCGTTGCCGGCCTGGTTGGCGGTGATGAAGTTGGGCTGCAAGTCATTGGCGACGGTCTGGACCGCCACCGAGATGCCCTGCTGCTTGCCCCAGGTCTTGGCGATCTCCTTGAGGGAGTCCGCCTTCTTCTGATCCGCCCAGATGACCAGATCGGCATCGGAGTCGCCTGCCGAGGCGTCAGACGCCTGTGAGGCAGCGCCGCCCGAGGCCGCCGTACCCGCAGTATTGCGCGAGCCGGAGCAGGCGGCCAACGTTGGCACGGTGGAGGCCAGAGCGGCCATCGTCAGGAAGGATCGGCGGGTGGGTGCCACAGGGATTCTCCTTCGAATCAGATCCGCAGCGAGGAGTTCCTCGCCTGGCACCATAATTTAATCGGCTTATGCAAAGATTGCAAGAGACTAATGAAACTTGCATCCGTGTGCCCTAGGCAACGGTTGTGGCCTCCAGCCACGTCGTCGTCGCCGGGGGTACGAGTAGACGCCCCTCCTCCTGGCGCAGGGGCTGGGAGGATAGGAGAACCTTGGCCTCGGCCGGCAAGGTGACGGGGGAGTCGGAGGTGTTGACGACGACCAGGACGCCACGCACCAGGAAGGAGAGGGTCTGGGGCGGGCACCACTCCAGCCCGGTGACGAAGGCCAGGGGAGCGCAGGCCAGGTTGTACTCGTGCCGAACGTGGGCCGCGTGGCGCACGGTCGCAGTCGGAGAGCCGAACTGAGAGGACTGCACCTGCGTGTGCTCAGCCACCATGTCGGCCAGCTCCAGGGGAGCGGTCGGCTTGTCGGAGTCGGACAGGGCGATCTCATCGCCCTGACGTAGGTAGAGCGAGCCGGGCAGGGCCAGCATCATGGCCTGCAGGGCGAGCCCTCGACGCAGCCGTTCCTCGTGGTTGACGGAGTACCAGCGCTGCCCGTCGCCCGGATCCAGGTGCTCGGAGAGAATGTGGGGAGGCAGGAATCGCCAGGTGGGGGGTGCCCCGAAGCGGTCATGCTCGTCCAGCGATCGGGTCAGGTGGGACGTGAGCGACTCGGCGTTCCACCGTGTCAGCGTCAGACAATCATCGCGCAAGTGGTGCACCCAGTCGTCCTGGAGGTGGTGACGCAGTGACTCCGGGTAGTCGGCGGTCACGTCGGCACCGATGATGCCCTCGTCGACGTACTCGGCCAGCTGGCCGTGCAGCATGGCGCAGTAGGTGCTGAGTCGATCCAGCCGGATTCCACTGGTGAGCTGGGGAGGCACGATCGTGCCCAGGTCGATGCCGGCCGCACCGGCCTGCAGGTAGGCCTCCGAACGGCGCAGCAGGTCGTCAGCGGCGCCTTCGAG
>ERZ773021.552-NODE-552-length-15857-cov-309.449_pt1 | contig 15857 bp, 11 predicted proteins | sample MGYA00511668_ERZ773021 | MGnify/ENA primary metagenome ERZ773021 (study PRJEB29015, sample SAMEA2737961) | human oral metagenome | biome: human oral; feature: human-associated habitat; material: dental | place: China | collected 2032 ... | reverse complement strand
TGAAGAGGCGGACCGCCTTCTCCACGACCGTCTTCATGAAGCGCATGATGGCGATCTCGGGACTGGTGTTCCTGTTCTTCGTCCTCTTCCACGCCTACGGCAACCTGCACTACTTCGAGGGTGAGGTCGCCTACGATCACTACGCCGTGTTCCTGCGAGCACTGCTGGTACCGATCATGCCCTACGGCGGTGTCCTGTGGATCCTCCGTCTGGCTCTCATGGCCTGCCTCCTGGCTCACGCCGGCAGCGCCTTCCACCTGTGGGCGCGCAACAAGCGGGCCCGCGGCAACGACAAGTACGCCGTCAAGAAGCCCGGCGCCGAGTACTTCGCCTCCCGCTACGCCATGCGCACCATGCGCTGGGGCGGCGTCATCCTCCTGCTGTTCATCATCTGGCACCTCCTGCAGTACACCACCCTGTCACTGACGCCGGGGGGACACTACGTGCACGGACGGGCCTACCTGAACATGTACTACGGCTTCCAGCTGTGGTGGGTGTGGCTCATCTACGCGATCGCGCTGGCCGCCCTGTGCCTGCACGTGTGGCACGGCGTGTGGTCCGCCCTGCAGACACTGGGCGCGGTGCGCGGAAACACCATCCCCTTCATCCGGCTGATCGCCTTCGTGCTGGCCTTCGCGCTGTTCGCCGCCTTCATGGCGGTTCCGACGGCGATCCTCTTCGGCTATGTCGATGCCCCCATGGCCACTGGCGACTACTACCCGCAGTTCTGTGACGCGATCGGCTCCTCCGCCGAGCACTTCGCCGAATGTGCTACGGCGACCCACTGAGAGTGAACGACTATGACTGAACTCATCGACGGCCTGTACTACGAGGGCGAGAAGATCGCCGACACCAAGGCCCCCCACTCCGTCCCGATCGACCGGCGCTGGGAGCAGCGCAAGTTCGAGGCCAAGCTGGTCAACCCCGCCAACCGCCGCAAGCTGGACATCATCGTCGTCGGCTCCGGCCTGGCCGGCGGCGCCGCGGCCGCCTCCCTGGGCGAGCAGGGCTACAACGTCAAGGTCTTCTTCTACCAGGACTCGGCTCGCCGGGCGCACTCCATCGCCGCCCAGGGCGGTATCAACGCCGCGAAGAACTACCGCAATGACGGCGACTCCGTCTACCGGCTCTTCTACGACACGGTCAAGGGCGGTGACTACCGCGCCCGCGAGGACAACGTCTACCGCCTGGCGGAGGTCAGCGCCAACATCATCGACCAGTGCGTGGCCCAGGGCGTCCCCTTCGCCCGCGAGTACGGCGGTCTGCTGGACAACCGCTCCTTCGGTGGCGTGCAGGTCTCCCGTACCTTCTACGCCCGCGGCCAGACCGGCCAGCAGCTCCTCATCGGCGCCTACCAGGCCCTCGAGCGTCAGGTGCACGCCGGCACGGTCAAGGAGTTCCGCCGCCACGAGATGGTCGAGCTCATCATTGTCGACGGTCGCGCCCGTGGCATCGTCACCCGCGACATGGTCTCCGGGAAGATCGAGACCCACCTGGCCGACGCCGTCGTGCTGGCCAGTGGCGGCTACGGCAACGTGTTCTTCCTGTCCACCAACGCGATGGGGTGCAACGCCACCGCCGTGTGGCGCGCGCACCGCAAGGGCGCCTACTTCGCCAACCCCTGCTACACGCAGATCCACCCCACCTGCATCCCGCAGTCCGGGGACTTCCAGTCCAAGCTCACCCTCATGAGTGAGTCCCTGCGCAACGACGGACGCATCTGGGTGCCCAAGAAGGCTGAGGACTGCGACAAGGACCCGCGCGACATTCCCGAGGAGGCGCGCGACTACTACCTCGAGCGCATCTACCCGGCCTTCGGCAACCTCGTGCCGCGTGACATCGCCTCCCGCCAGGCCAAGAACATGTGCGACGAGGGCCGCGGCGTGGGTCCGGCCATCAAGGAGCGCGACGCCAACGGCAACGAGCGGATGATGCGTCGCGGCGTCTACCTGGACTTCTCCGAGGCCATCAACCGCCTGGGCAAGGACGCTGTCTCGGCCCGCTACGGCAACCTGTTCGAGATGTACCAGCGCATCACCGGGGACGACCCCTACGAGGTCCCCATGCGCATCTACCCCGCCGTGCACTACACGATGGGTGGCCTGTGGGTGGACTACGACCTGGAGTCCAACGTCCCGGGCCTCTACATCGCCGGAGAGGCCAACTTCTCCGACCACGGCGCCAACCGCCTGGGTGCCTCCGCCCTCATGCAGGGGCTGGCCGACGGCTACTTCGTCCTGCCCGACACCATGAACGACTACCTGGCGGACATGCTGCGACTGGGCAAGGTCGACCCCAACGCCCCGGAGATCGCCGAGGCCAAGCGCTCCGTCGAGGAGCGCGTCGCCCGCCTCATGGCCCTGCGCGGCACCCGCAGCGTGGACGACTTCCACATGGCCCTGGGCCGCATTATGTGGGAGTACTGCGGCATGGAACGGCGCGACGCCGGACTGCGCGACGCCATCGGGCAGATCCGGGCCCTCAAAGAGGAGTTCTGGCGCGACGCCCGCATCACGGGCCAGGCCGACGAGCTCAACCAGGCCCTGGAGAAGGCCGGCCGACTGCTGGACTTCTTCGAGCTGGCCGAGCTCATGTGCATCGACGCCCTGCACCGGCGGGAGTCCTGCGGTGGCCACTTCCGGGCGGAGTCCCAGACTCCCGAGGGTGAGGCCCTGCGGCACGACGACGAGTTCCTCTACGTCGCCGCCTGGGAGTGGGGCGGGGAGAACCAGCCGCCGATCCTCCACAAGGAGGACCTCGTCTACAAGGACATCGAGCTCAAGCAGCGGAGTTACAAGTGAACATCAAGCTCAAGATCTGGCGCCAGAAGAACCAGGACTCGAAGGGCCACTTCGAGGAGTACGCCATGAGCGGGATCGAGGAGCACATGAGCTTCCTCGAGGTCCTCGACCTGCTCAACGAGCAGCTCTTCGCCGAGGGCAAGGAGCCGGTGGCCTTCGACTCCGACTGCCGCGAGGGCATCTGCGGTCAGTGCGGTGTGGTCATCAACGGGCAGGCCCACGGGCCCATCCGCTCGACCACCTGCCAGCTGCACATGCGCCACCTGGCGGAGGACCCCTCCTTCAAGGACGGCTCCACCATCACGATCGAACCGTGGCGCTCCACCGGCTTCCCGGTGCTGCGCGACCTCATCGTGGACCGCTCCGCCCTGGACCGCATCGTCCAGGCCGGTGGCTACATCTCGGTCAACACCGGTGGGGCCCCGGAGGCCCACTCGGTGCCCGTGCAGAAGGAGAAGGCCGACGCCGCCTTCGAGGCCGCCGCCTGCATCGGCTGCGGCGCCTGCGTGGCGGCGTGCCCCAACGCCTCGGCCATGCTGTTCACCGGTGCGAAGATCTCGCACCTGGGTCTGCTCCCGCAGGGCCAGCCCGAGCGCCTGGCTCGCGTGGTGAGCATGCTCAACCAGCACGACGCCGAGGGCTTCGGCGGCTGCACCAACATCGGTGAGTGCGCGGCCGTGTGCCCCAAGTCGGTTCCGCTCGAGGTCATCTCTCGCCTCAACCGGGATCTCGGCCACGCCCTGTGGAAGGGCCAGCACGCCCACTGATCCATCCGCCTCACTCCATACCGAGCCGGGCACGTCTCGCGACCCCCAACAGAATGTCTGTGGGGCAACGCGAGACGTGCCCGGCTCGGCGTTAATGGATGGTGAAGGTGATCCCGGTGAAGTCCGCGATGCGGGGGACGCGCGAGCCGGCCTCGGGGACGCCGTCGCCCACGAGGAGGACCTGTGCGCCGGCGCGCCGGGCGGAGGTGTAGCCGGAGGGAGCATCCTCAAACACCAGGCAGGAGGAGATCGGCACGCCCAGGAGCTCGGCGGCTTTGAGGTAGGGGTCGGGATCGGGCTTACCGCGCTCGACGTCGCCGGCGGAGACGACCACTGGGGGAATGGGGACGCCGGCATCCTCCATGCGCACCCGCATGAGCGCGATCGGCGCGGAGGTCACCAGTGCCAGCGGAACGCCGGCATCGATCAAAGCCGCCACGAAGGATGCGGCACCGGGAATCTCAGCCATCCGCCCTGCGGTCTGTGTGATCTCCTCACGAGCGAGGCACTGGTAGACGGCGTCCCGCTCCTCGGCCGTCAGCTCCGGCAGGAACCGCCGGATCGTGTCGAGCCCGGTGCGGCCGGGGGAGTAGGCCATGATCTCGTCGAAGCGCTCACTCATGCCGTGGTCGCGGGCGAAGGAGGCCCACATCGACTCCACGACTGCCGAGGAGTCCACCAGCGTGCCGTCCATATCGCACAGAAGGGCCTCGGCGCTGCTCAAGGGCGCCTGCCCCTCGGTGGCCCTTCCCGACGATGACCACAGCTGAACGGACATGACGCCTCCTGGGACGGAATCGACGTGAGCAACACTGTCAGCATATCGAAGGAGGCGTGAACCTGCGCCGCGACGCGGTGCTCAGCGAGTACCCGAGGCCTCGATGGGCGCCTGTTCGGCGTCCGTCTCTCCAGGCGATAGTCTGGTCCCGTGAGCGCTCCCCTCATTCTCGGCATCGAGTCCACCTGCGACGAGACCGGCGTGGCCCTCGTGCGCGGCCGCGAGCTCCTCGCCGATGTCACCGCCACCTCCATGGACCAGTACGCGCGCTTCGGCGGCATCATCCCCGAGATCGCCTCACGCGCCCACCTGGAGTCCTTCCTGCCGACCCTCGACGCCGCGCTGGAGAAGGCCGGTGTCGACCTCAGCGAGGTCGATGCCGTCGCCGTGTGCGCCGGCCCCGGACTCATCGGCTCCCTGACCGTCGGCATCTCCGCCGCCAAGGCCCTGGCCGCGAGCCTGAACCGGCCGATCTACGGCGTCAACCACGTCATCGGCCACCTGGCGGTCGATGAGCTGGTCGATGGCCCCCTGCCGGAGCGTTTCGTCGGACTCATCGTCTCCGGCGGCCACTCGAACCTCCTGAGCATCCGCAACGTCGCCACCGACGTCGTCGAGCTCGGCGGCACTCTCGACGACGCCGCCGGCGAGGCCTTCGACAAGGTCGGCCGCCTCCTGGGCCTGCCCTACCCCGGCGGCCCGCACGTGGACCGGCTCTCCCAGGAGGGCGACCGCGGTGCCATCCGCTTCCCCCGGGGGCTGGCCGCGGGCAAGGACAAGGAGCGCCACCGCTACGACTTCTCCTTCTCCGGCCTCAAGACCGCCGTGGCCCGCTACGTCGAGTCCCTGGAGGACGCCGGCCAGGAGGTGCCCAGTGCCGACGTCTGCGCCGCCTTCTCCGAGGCCGTCAACGACTCCCTGACGGCCAAGGCGGTCCAGGCCTGCCTGGACACCGGCTGCGACACGCTCGTCGTCGGGGGAGGGTACTCGGCCAACTCCCGCCTGCGCTCCCTGGCGGCCGAGCGCTGCGAGGAGGCCGGCATCACCCTGCGCCTGCCACCACTGCGCTTCTGCACCGACAACGGCGCCCAGATCGCAGCCCTGGGGTCAGCGGCCGTGCGGGCCGGTGTCGCCCCCAGCCCTATGGACTTCGCCCCGGACTCGGGGATGCCGCTGGACGTCAGCGTCGCCCACTGACGTCGTCCACTGACGCCCGCTGCCCTCCGGCACCCGCTGCGCTCGGGGGCAGGCCCACGGCCACTCCCCGGATGATGATCTCGATCTTGCGGTCCAGGCCGCCGCGCTCCAGCCAGCTCTCGTTGGGCGTCAGCGCCTCGGGCAGGGGAGGGTTCCCGGCGGCGGCCGCGAACCGGCTGGTCTCCTCCAGTCCTGTGGGCCCGCTCAGCCCCGAGGGGGCCGCGGGGGAGCGCATGACCTCGATCTGCGCGTGCGTGGAGATGACGGTGTCGCCGACGAAGTCCAGGACCACCCCGGCCTCCTCGACCCCCAGGCCGCCGTCGACCAGGACCTGGCACGCCTGAGCCACGGGGGCGGCGAAGAGCTGGTGGGCCCACGGCACCCCCATGATGACTCCGGCCAGGCCGGGGTAGCGCTCCAGCATCGCCCAGATGGCCTCGGCGTGGGCCCGCACCGCATCGGGCCAGCGCCTCCCGGCCGCTGGGACATCGACCTTAGCGGCGATCCTCTCCAGGCAGGCGGCCAGCAGATCCTCGCGTGAGGAGATTGTGCGGTACAGCCCGGAGACCGCCACCCCCAGGTGCTTGGCCACCGCTGTGAGCGTGAAGTCCGCGATGCCGATTCCGAGGGCGGCATCGACGACGTCGTCGCGCGAGAATCCCGGTCTCGGTCCGGTCGGTCGGCCCAGTCGCGCAGGTCGTGTCATGGCAGCACCGTAATGGTCCGCGGGGGCCGTTGCCCGAGCTTCAGCGGTGAGAGTAAGGTGGACCTCACTAAGTTCTGAAAGCCATTCAGAATTAGGGTCGATGGAAGGTTGGAACACCTGATGAGCACGCGGACACAGTCGTCAGCTCCGGAGGCCTCGTCGCACTCATCGCCCGCGCTGTCGTCTCCGCCCTCAGCCGGCGCAGCAGGGCCTGACAACGCCGCTGAGCCGACCCCTCAGGGCAACGCCCAGCGCTCGCGCGAGGGGCAGGCCGCCATCGCCCGCCTCGGCGCCCCCGTGCGCACCCGCCTGCGGATCGGTCAGGTCCTCGTCCTGCTCTCCGCGGTCCTGGCGGTAGCCCCCTACATCGCGCTGGTCCAGCTCGGCGACATCCTGCTGCGCGCCCACCGGGCGGGGCTGAGCCCGGACACCCAACAGGTGTCAGGCGTGGTCATGGTGCTCGTGAGCGCCTACTCCACCCGCCTGCTGCTGTACTTCCTGGCGCTGCTCATCACCCACCTGGCCGACCTGTCCCTGCGTGACCGCCTGCGCCGCGACATCGTTGCGCGTATCTCCCATGCCCCGCTGTCCTGGTTCACTGCCTCCACCTCCGGGCGCCTGCGCAAGGCCGTCCAGGACGACACGACCCTCGTCCACACCGTCATCGCTCACGGTCCCGTCGAGCGCCTCAACGCCATCGTCACCCCGTTGGCCCTGCTGGGCTGTGCCTTCTGGATCGACTGGCGCCTGGCCCTGCTGGCCGTCTCCACACTCGTCCTCTACGTGCTCACCTACTCGGTGTCCATGCGCGGCATGAACGAGAAGACCGTGGAGATGGACCGCAAGCTGGCAGCCATCTCCTCAGCCATGGTCGAGTTCGTCTCCGGGATCGGTGTGGTCAAGGCCTTCGGACGCGTGGGACGAGCGCACTCGGCCTACCTCACCGCCGCGGACGAGTTCTCCGCCTTCTACCGCGCCTGGGCGATGCCCCTGGTGACCGTCACCTGCCTGTCCTTCACCTGGGTCTCCATCCCCGTACTGCTCCTGGTCAACCTCGGCGGTGGGGCGCTGCTCATCCACGCCGGGGCCGTCACCCTGCCCCAGGTCCTGGCCACGACCCTCATTGCTCTGGTCCTGCCCGCCGCCCTCATCACCATCGCCTCGATCTCCTGGTCCTACCAGCTTGCCGGCGCGGCGGCCCTGCGGCTGTGCGAGGTCCTCGACACCCCCGTCCTTCCCGCCGCCGACCGGCCCGAACAGCCCCGCGCGGCGCGAGTCGAGATCGACCACGTCTCCTTCTCCTACGGGGAGGTCCTTGCCGTCGATGACGCCTGCCTGACCCTGGAGCCGGGAACCGTGACCGCGCTGCTGGGCCCCTCCGGCTCGGGCAAGTCGACACTGGCCACCCTCATCGCCCGCTTCGCCGACCCCGACGCCGGAGCCATTCGCATTGGCGGGGTGGACTTGCGGGACATGGACGAGTCCACCCTGTACTCCACCGTCTCCTTCGTCCTCCAGGACGCCCAGCTGCTCGCCACCACCGTGCGCGAGAACATCGCCCTCGGGCGCCCCGAGGCCGACCTGGCGCAGGTGCGCGCCGCCGCCCGCGTGGCCCGCATCCACGACGAGATCATGGCGCTGCCGCAGGGCTACGACACCGTCCTAGGGCAGGACACGGCACTGTCCGGTGGACAGGAGCAGCGCATCGCCATCGCCCGCGCCATCCTGCTGAACACCCCCGTCATCGTGCTCGACGAGGCCACCGCCATGGCCGACCCCGAGTCCGAGGCCGAGATCCAGCAGGCACTGAGCGCCCTGGTCAAGGACCGTACCGTCCTGGTCATTGCTCACCGGCCGGCCGCCGTGCGCGGCGCCGACCGCATCGCCGTCATGGACGGTGGACGCATCGTCGCCGCCGGCACCCATGATGACCTGGTCGATGAGCCCTACTACCGGGCCCTGCTGCGCCAGGCCGGCGAGCTCGAGGGTGCCACGGGATCGAACGTCCACGAGACCACCACCGAGAAGGAAGGCCCTTCACTCGCCGACGGTGCGACTGACAGCCCGGATGACGGTGTGGCTGACAGTGCGGCTGACGTCAGGGTCCTGGCGACGTCGCCCTCCCGCATTGATGATCGGGATGGGCGGACGGGGGCCACGCGTCCGGTGCCCTCCATCCCCGGCGAATCCTCCCGGCCGGTGGACTCCCTGCTGTCCCGCTTCCGCCGGCTCATGACCGACTCCTCCTGGCGACAGACCCGAGGGTGCATCGCCCTGGCGGGAGTCAACGGAGTCCTGTCGGGACTGGCACTGCTGGTGCTGCTGCCCGCCTTTGTGGCTCTGGCGACCGGTGCGCCCCGATGGGGGCTGTCCTTCGGCGGCTGGCTCATCGTGCTGGTCGTTCTCGGTCTCGGCGCGGCCGTCTGCGACTTCCAGGGACGGCGCATGGGCATGTCGGGGGCGCTGGGCTTCATGCACGACGTCCACCACGCAGTGGGCGACCGGATCGCGCGCCTGCCCCTGCGCTGGTTCACCGCCGACTCCGCCGGCACCCTGTCGCGGGCCGTGAGCCAAGAGATGGTGGCCCTGGGGGAGTCCGCCGCCCACTTCATGTACCTGCTCACCTCCACTGCTGCTGCATGCGTGGTCGTCGGGGTCGGCTCCTGGGCCTGGGATTGGCGCCTGGGAGTCCTGCTGACGGTGGCCGCTCCCCTGTTCGCCGGACTCGTGCGCCTCTCGCGCCGTCTGCTGGACCGCGGCAAGTCCATCTCCGAGCCCGCCGAGCGCGAGCTCGCCACCCGCATCGTCGAGATCGCCCGCTGCCAGGGCGCCCTGCGATCCTGCAAGGCCGCCTCCGGCTACAGCCGCCTGGCCGCCGCCTTCGACGACGGGGCCCGCGCCTCCAGGCGTGCCCTGTGGTGGGAGTCCGCCGGCAACCTCGTCAACGGCGCGCTGAGCCAGATCGTCGTCGTCGCCATGATCGTCCTGACCTCCTCACTGGCCGCCTCCGGCGCCATGGAGCCTCTGGTGGCCATTGCCGTCATCGGCATGTGCCTGCGTTTCACCACCATGCTCGACGACATCGGAGCAGCCGTGATGGGCGTGGAGGAGCGGCGCCAGATGATGAACCACCTCGACGCCGTCATGGACGCCGAGCTCATGGCCGAGCCGCAGGAGCCCAATGCGCTGCCCGAGCCGGGCGCCGTCGAGCTTGACGACGTCGTCTTCGGCTACCGCCCCGACGCGCCCGTTCTGACCGGGGTGTCGATGAGCGTGCCCGCACGCACCATGTGCGCCATCGTGGGCCCCTCAGGCAGCGGCAAGACGACCATCGCCCGCCTCGTCGCCCGCTTCTGGGACGTGGGCTCGGGGGCCGTGAGAGTCGGCGGCGCCGACGTGCGCGACATGCCGACCTCCCAGCTCATGGAGCAGCTCTCCATGGTCTTCCAGGACGTCTACCTCTTCGACGACACCCTGGCCGCCAACATCTGTATCGGCAACCCCGCGGCCGACGACGCCCAGGTGCGCTGGGCCGCAGGGCTCGCCGGCGTCACGGAGATCATCCACCGCCTGCCCCATGGATGGGACACGCGCGTGGGAGAGGGCGGACGGGCCCTGTCCGGTGGGGAGCGCCAGCGCGTCTCCATCGCCCGCGCCCTGCTCAAACGAGCCCCGATCGTCCTGCTCGATGAGGCCACCAGCGCACTGGACGCCGAGAACGAGGCCAATATCGTCGCCGCGATGCAGGAACTGCGCCGCACGTCGACCCTCATCGTCATCGCCCACAAGCTCGAGACGATCGCCGCCGCCGACCAGGTCGTCGTCCTCGACGACGCCGGGCGTATCGCCCAGCAGGGACACCACGATGAGCTTGTGTCCGTCGAGGGGCCCTACCGCAGCTTCTGGGAGCAGCGCACCCGGGCCCGCGGATGGGAGCTCGTATCGAGGCAGGAATGATCGCCCCGGGAATCACTGATCGTCGGGCGAGACTCGGGACCGTGCCGACTCGCAATAGCAGTGGGGAACGGGCCCGGATGTCAGGCTGACCTCTCAGTTATCGGCGGACTTAGCGGCTCAGGGGACCCATGAGGCCGTCAGAGGAGGACCGAGAAGGAAATGAGGTCAAGGGTGCGAATGTGGGATGCGCTTTATTGAAGCACAATGTTTTAGAGAATTATGGCGGCAATGGCGTGATGACTTGGAAGGTATGTGCTGCGGGCGGAGAGGAAAATGCTCTGATGTGCTCCGGGCATTGAGCTCCATGTTCTGTTAAGACGTCAGCGCATGTTGTTCTCTCTTGCATTCTCCATTGTTCGTTCCACAGGAGGATAAGGTGAATTCGTGTCCACCTCCTCCGCTGCGGCGCACGTCGATCCCTCCGCCTGGGTCCTCACCGCCTCCTCGGCAGTGCTCCGAGCACAGCTCGGAGCACTGGTCGTGTTCGTGGTCGCCTGGATCGCGAGCATGTGCCTGTGGGCGGGGTACCCGGTGGGGCTCATGTCGCAGCACCGCAGGCTGCCCGTGATCGCGATCATGGGCATGGTCGACCGCGCTGTCGGACTGCTGCTGAGCCTGGCTGACCTGTAGGGATACCTCTCCGTCCCCAAGCCGATCCTGGCGATCGACTCCGCGGGTGGTGCGCAGGCGGGAGAGGAGGTTCTCCCACAGTCACACGAGGATCCCGCTTCCCGCCCGGCTGGGGAGCCCCGACGCCACCGACCACAGGTGGGTCGCCGGCGCTTCGCTCAGGACTTGGCCGCCAGCGAGAGCACCTCGGTGGGACGCAGGGGCCTGCCTGCCCGGGCCTCGGCCAGCAGCAGCCTGACGGCCGCCTCCCGCTGCCCTCCATAGGCCCCGACGGCGGCGATCTGACGCTGGTAGGAGGCCCCCGTCTCCAACGTGGTGCGCACGGAGTCCAGTTCGGCGGCGCAACCGAGATCCTCGGCGACGGGAGCGAGCTCGGTGAGCATCCGCTCAACCGTGTCTCCCACCAGCTCCTCCTCACCGGCGGAGTTGACGATGAGGATCGCGTCCATGCCGTAGCGGGCGGAGCGCCACTTGTTCTCGGCGACGTACCAGTCCGGCAGCGCATCGAGCTCCTCACCCCGGTCCAGGGTGCGGGAGAAGGACTCCACGAGGCACTGGGTCAGCGCCGCCATGCCGGCCAGCTCGGTCAGGTTCGTGGCGGCGTCGCAGGCCCGCACCTCGATGGTTCCCAGGCGCGGCGAGGGGCGCACGTCCCAACGGATCTCGGTGAAGTCCTCGATGACGCCGGTGTGGACCAGGTCCCCGGTGTAGCTCTCCAGCTGCTCCCAGGTGCTGAACTGCTCGGGGGCGCCGGCGGTGGGCAGCTGCTGGAACATCATGGCGCGGTTGTCCGCGTAGCCCGTGTCGGCCCCCGCCCAGAAGGGCGAGGAGGCACTCAGGCACTGCAGGTGGGCGGTACGCGTGAGCAGGGCCTTGAGGATCGGCAGGACCTTGCTCCGGTCCTCGACGCCGACGTGGACGTGGGTGCCGAAGATGAGCATCTGGTGACCCCACAGCCGGGTGCGGTCCACCAGGCGCGCGTAGCGCTCGGCATTGGTCACCTTCTGCACCAGCGGGTCGGCGAAGGGGTGGGTCCCGGCCGAGGCCAGGTCCACGCGCAGGGGATCGGTGACGGAAAGAACGCGGTCGAAGGCGAAGGCGATGTCCTCCATGCACTCGGCCACGGTCCTGCGGGCCCCGGAGACCAGCTCGATGGTGTTGAGCATCATCTCGCCGTGCACGTGCGGGTCCGGGCCCATCTTCTGGAGGATCTCCTCGGCGCACTGGCGCAGGTCGAGGCTGTCGCGGTCGATGAGGGCCAGCTCCCACTCCACCCCCAGCGTGGAGCGGGCCGATCCGGCGAAGTCAAGGGACTGGGGGCGGCGGGCCGGCGGCAGTTGAGCGTCGGCGGACGCGGCGTTCGGGCTCGTCGTGTCAGTCGTGTTCTGCATGTCCTGGCCTCCTCGGGCTCCCCGGTTCCCTCGCGGGTGCTGACCGGGGGTCTGTCGTCGCGGGAATAATGGGGGTCTGTTACGTCGGTGAGTGAGCTGATGAGGCGCCGGTGATCGGTTCGACGACGAGGACGGCGCCCTTCGCCTTGTCTCCCACCCGGGTCAGGATCCAGGTCTCCGACTCCTGACCGCTGAGCCTCAGCGAGGCGCGCAGGGCGTCGGGGGAGACGTCGACTCCGCGCTTGAGGATCTCCAGGCGCCCGATGCCCAGTTCGCGGCTACGGGAGCGCAGGGTCTTGAGTCGTAGCGGCAGGACCTCGGTGAGTCGGAAGGAGCGCACGAAGGGGGCAGTCGCCTTATCGGGGAGGCGTTCTCCCGTGAGGTAGCCGATCCGGGGTCCCACTGGCCTGGCGTCCAGGGTCTCGCACAGGTGGGCGATGAGTCCGGCGCGCACGGCGGCGCCGTCGGGAACGTGGATGATGCTGCCCAGGTCGTCGGGTGAGCCGATTGGATCGACCTGGACCGACGGCTGCGAGGGGTCGGTGGTGCTGGGATCGACCAGTGTGCAGGGGGTTGGGCCCTGCGCCCCCGAGCGCAGGATCAGTGCGGAGCGCCCGGGCCCCTCCGGCGCCAGCGGTCCGCACCAGATGGCCGCCTCGACGACGTCGCCGTCCACGCTCACCCACTGGGTGTGGGCATCGGCCGGCAGTGCGGCATGGTCGATGCCGGGGGCGACCTTGACGCCCAGGGCGGGCACGGTCTCGCGCAGTGCGAGCACCTGCGACAGGGCCGGGGACCACTGCTCCGGGTCGGTGATGCGACGTCCCTCGGCGCGGCGGGCGGGGTCGGCGAAGACGGCGTCCACCCCTCGCTCGACCAGGTCGATCGCCAGGGCGTCGGCGCACTCGACGCTCGCGTGGGGGAAGGGCATGAGGTTGATGGTGGCCAGGGCGGCTGCGGCCTCATCTCGGTCCACGGCGAGCACCGGCAGGTCGAGCCCGGCCAGGGCGACGGCGTCGCCCCCGATCCCGCAACCCAGGTCCGCGACCTTCGTCACGCCCGCGGCCGCGTAACGGGCCGCATGGTGGGCCGAGACCGTCAGCCGGGTGGCCTGCTCCAGGCCGTCGGCGGTGAAGAGCATCTGCTGGGCGAAGGGGCCGAACTTCGCCGCGGCCCGCTCGCGCAGGCGCTGTTGCGTCAGCGCGGCCGCCACCAGGGCGGGGGAGTGTCCCTCCTCGCGCAGAGAGCGGCCCAGGGACAGGGCCTCGGAGGGGTCGTAGGGGGGCAGGGAGGACAGAAGCTCCCAGCCCTCGGGGGTCAGCAGGAGCGCGACGTGGTTCTCAGCCATCACCCCCGATCATTCCATGCAGAACCTGCCAGTGGGCGTGATGTTCACTGGGTGGAGCGGGAGGGGGTCCAAGCAGGGAGGCCGGGAGGGGGCTGAGGGGACCCCGAGGACCCTGGGGGACCCTGCCTGGCAGACGGTGAGTAGGGTTGTGTGCCGAGGCGCCGCGCACCGGCGGGGCCGAAAGGCACTGGACGGGAGGACGGGTGGGGACTGATGGGTGAGGAGGAGTCCCGGGGCAGTGCCAGTCAGGGCGACGGTGTCGCCGCAGGGTGCGAGGGCGATGGCGTGAGTACAGCCCGGCGGCCTGACGCTGCGGGGCGCCCCAGGGTGCTTCTGCGGTCGGTGCTGCGGATCTCTGTGGCAGTCATGGTGGTTGTGGCCGTCCTGGCGGCCGGGGCCAGTATCTGGGCGTGGACGATCAGCGCCGGGCACATCGAGATCGCCGGTGAGAGCCGCGGTGACGGCGAGGCGACCAGGGCGCCGGTGGCGATCGTCCTGGGGGCGGCCGTTGACGCCGACGGACGGCCCTCGCCCTGGCTGGCTCACCGCCTCGACACCGCTGCCCAGCTCTACACCAGCGGTCGCGTCGAGGCGATCCTGGTCTCCGGCGACAACCGGCGCGCCGGCTACGACGAGCCCACTGTCATGCGCAGGTACCTCCTCTCCCAGGGGATTCCCGACCAGGCAATCGCCGTGGACTACGCGGGCTTCGACACCTACGACACCTGCGTGCGGGCACGCAGGATTTTTGGGATCGAGCGGGCTCTGCTCGTGACCCAAGACTTCCATGAGCCGCGCGCAGTCGCCATCTGCCGCTCAGTCGGACTCGACGTTGACGGTGTCGGTGACTCGCGGGCCCGCAGCGACCGCATCGGGTGGACGGTCAGCTGGACGCGCGAGCGAGCGGCGGCGATCAAGGCCGTCGTCGATGTCGTCTCTCGACGAGACCCGACCCTGGGGCGCCAAGAGACGAGCGTCAAGGAGGCTGTCGCCTGGACCCGGGAGCACCGGCGCTGACGAGGGCTGACGCCCACGGCGAAACCGCCGCCACGCTTTGGCACTCGCGTTGACTGAGTGCTAACGCCGTCGTAGATTCTCCGTCAGGCGCAGCGGAGTGCTCTCCCAGTCCTGGGACACGGGGTGGGCACCTTCTGCGACTCGCACTCCTGCATCGTGCCGGACCGACCCCCGCGACGGCGGTCGGGTACGTCTGGGGAGGGCGAACAAGCCGTTCTACTGCACGTTGAAGAGAAGGAGGAGGTCTCCAATGTCGATCTCCATCAAGCCGCTCGAGGACCGTATCGTCGTCCAGACCGCTGAGGCCGAGCAGACCACCGCATCCGGCCTGGTCATCCCCGACACCGCCAAGGAGAAGCCCCAGGAGGGCAAGGTCGTGGCCGTGGGCCCGGGTCGCATTGACGACTCCGGCAACCGCGTGCCCGTCGATGTCGCCGAGGGTGACGTCGTCATCTACTCCAAGTACGGGGGCACCGAGGTCAGCTACGCCGGTGAGGACTACCTCATCCTGTCGGCGCGCGACGTCCTGGCGGTCGTCACCAAGTGAGCCGTTGAGGTCGTGTGCGCCGCCCGGCGCCACGGCATGGTGAAGGGGGAGGCACCTCAAGGGTGCCTCCCCCTTCACCATGCGCGCACAGGGCCTGCTCCATGGAGGCGCTGTGTCTGAATGATTGTCTTGAGATGGGAATGTCCGTGCTGTCGATTCCCTGAAGCGGGGTGGAGCGTCAGGCCGGCTCGTCGGTGAAGCGGCGTGCCTGTCGCTCGTAGTATGCGCGCCGCTCCTCCTCACTCATGCCTCCCCAGACGCCGTAGGGCTCACGGGTGCTCAGGGCGTGGTCCCGGCACTCGTCCAGGACGGGGCAGTCCTGACAAATGGCCTTTGCTCGTTCGTCCCGCCGTCGACGGGAACCGCCTCTCTCTCCTTCGGGGTGGAAGAAAACCGAGGAGTCCATGCCGAGGCAGGCCCCCCGGTACTGCCACTCCCAGAGGGTGGAGATCGGGCCGGGCAGACGCGATGAGTCGTGCATCGCCTCCCTCCCCTCCTTTGGATATGGCGGTCGGGCACATCGAACGTGATGCGCTATATCTAACGATAAGATCGCACGGTGTGCTAATCAAGAAGAATCATTCTATCTCACAACGAAACTATCTCCAGATTTGCTGGATGGTGGCGTTCTGGATGTCTGAAAACGTGCGCCAGAATATGGCACTCGAATAGCAGAAACGTTTTGTGAATGATGTATGTCTGAGGAGCATCTTTTTTC
>ERZ773021.546-NODE-546-length-15972-cov-4.82578_pt1 | contig 15972 bp, 11 predicted proteins | sample MGYA00511668_ERZ773021 | MGnify/ENA primary metagenome ERZ773021 (study PRJEB29015, sample SAMEA2737961) | human oral metagenome | biome: human oral; feature: human-associated habitat; material: dental | place: China | collected 2032 ... | reverse complement strand
ATCTATTTTTAATTCTTGAGCTTTCGTTTGTTGAATTCTATCTTGTAATAATGTTTCATTTAAGGAATAAAGATTCAATCTTGTAAATGAAAATTGATCTTTTTGAATCGTGAACTCTATCGTTTGAGGAATTCCTTTTTTCTTGGAAGCAATACTTAAAAGAACGGGTCTTGATTCAACAGGATAAAAGAAATACTCTTTTCCATTTAGGGTCATCGTGAAACTATCTTCTTCCATATCTCCCGCTAATTCTAAATAGATAGGATCATCGGTTTCTGGAGTGAAGGTTAATGTAATGCTCCCTTTTTCTTCACTATTTTCCAACTGTATCGTTTGGTGAGCGAAAGGGCGACCTTTAATATTACTGTAGGCCATTTGAGAAGGAATTCTCGTGAAAATATTTTTAGGAGAAGGAGTTCCTGCAAGAGCATTGGATAATTGGTTTTGCATGACAACCGGCTGATTGACGGGGACCTTCATAGCTTTTAATATGGGTTTCATTGGATAAGCAATAGAAAGAACATTGTCATTTTGAACAACAGTACCTTCTTCAAATTGCTGTACAACGTCAAGCACCTCTAAATCTTTTCGTTCCCATCGATGATTATAAGAAGCCTGATTATTTGCAATAAAACTTGTTTTAATTCCAAGAAGGGCATCCGTTAATAAAGTCCCGTTACTATAACTAACAAAGGCAACTCCTTGTCGAACACCGATAGCTTCAAAGAAAAGTTCACTTTCTTTTTCAAAGGTAGATGAAAAATGAGAGATACCGTAAGTAGGAACTTGAAGACTATCGTTTTTTGAACGCGCAATTGTTTTTTCACTTCTAAAGAAAGTGTTGTCAGGCGCTGATAGAGATTGGCTCCAAAGCTTTAAAGAGGCTTGATAGTTAGTGAAATCTGAATTCATTACATATCCCAGTCTAGCTAAGTTAATTCCACTATTCAACACAAGTTCAATGAGGACTAAACTAATCCATAACCTACGAGTATGCATGTGGGATCTCGTTTGAGAGATTAGTCCGTAGAGGATGCCCATTGAAATTCCAAATCCTAGAACGATTTGCCAAGATTGAAGGTAGGATTGGGGATAAAGGATAAAACCAATACTGATGCTAAGCATAAAAAAGAAAAATGTAAAACCTTCAAACATCGAAATCTTTGAGGACTTCAATGTTTGTTGATACCCAATGTAAACAATCCAGAAACTAAACAAGAATGAGAAACGGTAAGGATACCAATTCGGAAGTTGACCAGCATGCCAAATTCGATTTAAGAAATCGATATTAAAACTCAATAAGAAGAAGAGAGTAATGAGTAAGGCGGTAATTTTTTCAGCGAGTCTAATTTTCTTATGAGTAAAATAGGTAAAAAAGGAAAAGAGTGCCAAGCTTCCAACAAAAATATTTGGGTATCCTTTAGGCATTTGTTGAAAGTCAAAACTACCGATAAATAATTTCGATAGTATTAACAAAGGATTATATTCAGACTTCATAGACCAGAGGCTTTGCTTTGCTGCACCTTTACTTCCAAGTAAACTATATGCACTTGGCAATAGAATAATCATAATGAGCCCAATCGCTAATATACTGTATAGAGCAAAACGAGCTCCCGTTTTAAGAAAATCCTTCCATTGAAACCTTCCTTTTTGAAGCAAGTAAGCATAAGGAAAATAAAATACTAAAAAGAGGCAAATCATATATCCTGTATAATAATTGGCCAAAACGGTGATTGCCAAAGGGAGAATATAACGAATCGGATTTTCATTGTTAATGATGGAGTCGACCCCTAATAAAATGAGTGGAAGACCTATCAAGGCATCTAGCCACATAATATTGAGTTGGTTGACGGAAAGATAACTCATAAATCCATAAGAGAGTGAAAACAGGAGTGCATTCATATTTCTTTCCCCAAATTTCTTATCTAAAAAATAGGCAAAGCTGACCGTGCAAAAAATGAGTTTCAAGAAAATCAAAAGTGAAACTCCTATTGTAATGTATGATTTTGGAATCATGAGAAATATCAAGTTAAAAGGACTTAATAAATAATAAGACCATAAGCTTACCATTTCTCCACCAATGGATTTGGAAAAGCTGTAAAAAAACTGTTCAGGATGGTGTAATAGAGTATCCTGATAATAAGCAAAGAAATCGACGTATTGTTGACCCAAATCGACGGTCAGCCAGGTACGATTTCCAAAAGGAGTCATTGAAAAAAGAATAAATATAAAAAGTAGAAGGAATACGGGGATTAAAATACTAAGGCTATAGTATTTTCTTTTATTCCAATTGCTTTTAGATTTCATAGGGACCTCCTTAGTTGTATTCAATGATAGCATAGCACGTTCTTAGATTTGCTGCACGAAAAATTTGGTGAGAAGACCAAAATCTTAGTATTTTATTAACCCCTTTTTATATAGTTCAAAAGGGAATTTATGGTATACTGTTATGAGTTACTAGAATATGCATGGAGTTTATTATGTTGAATAAAAGAAAATCGAAAAACAAAAAGAAAAAATCACATATTCCATTTCGTTTAAATTTATTATTTTTAATAGTATTCTTTTCATTTATTGCGTTGATTAGCCGTTTGGCATATGTTCAATTGGTTAAAGGGGATGAATTTGTTGCTCTCGTTCAACGAACTGAAACAACCACTTCCAAAAAAGCTGTTCCACGAGGATCTATCTATGATAGCCAAGGTCGAGTTTTAGTAGGGAACAAGCCTAAATTATCGATTAACTATACAAGACCTGCAGATGCGAAAGCCTCAAAAATGTTAGAAATCGCCAAAAAATTAACCTCATTGATTTCAGTCGATACTTCTGAATTAAAAGAGCGTGATTTGAAAGATTATTGGGTAGCTTTAAATCCTGACAAGTTAGATGGATTACTGACGGCTGAAGAAAAGAAACAAATTTCAAAAGAAAACCTCTCTTCAAGTCAAACGTATGAGATGCAATTAGCTCATATTCCTTCAGATGAGTTAAACTATAGTGAAGCTGAAAAACAAGTGATTGCTATTTTCACAAAGATGAATAGTGCTTATTCTCTTTCAACTGTTACGCTCAAAAATGAAGGAGTAACCGAACAAGAAGTCGCAAAAATCAGTGAACGATTAGGCGAGCTTCGTGGCGTGGATATTGATTCTGATTGGGACCGTGAGTATCCAATGGGGGATATGTTAAAAACAATCCTTGGAACGGTTTCCTCTGAAAAAACAGGATTGCCTTCTTCAAAAGTAAAATCATTACTTGCTCAAGGCTATTCACTGAACGATCGTGTCGGAACGAGTTATTTAGAAGAACAGTATGAGAATGTTTTAAGTGGTTCTAAGACTGTCGTTCAATCTCAAACGAATACAAAAGGACAAGTCATCAAAAATAACGAAACTTATCCAGGGAAAGCAGGTTCTAATTTAGTATTAACCATTGATACTGAATTCCAGAAAAAAATAGAAGAAATTGCTAAAACTTCTGTTGAAGAAATGACGGATCCAGCTGCTGACCGCGTGTATATCGTGGTAATGAATCCAAAGAATGGAGACGTTCTAGGAATTACGGGTAAGAAAAAGAAATTTGATGGGAATTTCCAATCCAATGGAGTGGAAGACGATGCTTTAGGAGCGATTAACAACTCATTTGGAATGGGGTCAGTAGTTAAACCAGCGACGGTTCTATCGGGTTATATGGATGGAGCATTGACGCTTGAAGATAATAAAATAGTCGATGAACCGATTGAATTTGAAGCTTCTAAACCGAAGAGTTCATGGTTTAATCGCAATGGACAAATTGAATTAACAGATTTAGATGCATTGGAACGCTCTTCAAACGTATATATGATTAAATTAGCGATGAAAATGGGCGGACAATCAGAATACGTGAAGGGCGGAAAATTGAATATCAATTTAAGCCTATTTGATAAATTGCGTGAATATTATGCTCAATTTGGATTGGGTGTAAGAACTGGAATTGATCTACCAAATGAAGGAAAAGGATATAATGGTGGAACAGCCGATGCCTTTTCTGCACTTGACTTTGCGTTCGGTCAGTTTGACTTATATACACCGCTTCAATTAGCTCAATATATGTCGACCATTGCCAATGGAGGAACACGTATTGCTCCTCGTTTAGTGAAAGAAATTCATGAAACGAGCCCTAAAGGTGGAATTGGGAATCTTGAAGATGTCATTCCAACCAAAATTATGAATACCCTTCAAGTCGAAAAGAAAATTCTAGATCATATTAAAGAAGGGTTATACCGTGTTACTCATGGGGAGAACGGAACATCTGCTTCTACTTTCAAAAATTACTCTCCTGAAGTGGCTGGTAAAACAGGGACTGCAGAAGCATTCTATTCTGGGCCAAATCCTGCTTATAAGAATGAGGCTGTAGAAAACTCAACATTCATTTCATACGCTCCGTATGATAATCCTGAAATTGTTGTGTCTGTAGTAGCACCATACTTTAAAGATGGATCGCCATCAGATTATGCTGCTAAAATTGCTAAAAAAGTGTATGAAGCTTATTTTGGTAAAAAAAGTAATTCTGAAACCAATGCTGCAACAGTAAATACACAAGTACAACAAAATAACAGACAATAATTCGAAAATGAGTGATAATTTTATCACTCATTTTTTGTCTTTAAAGTTTAGTAAAATCGATTGTTGAAATGCTTAAAACCAATTATAATAAAGCAAAATGGAGGCGAAATTATGGATTTTACAGAAAAAACAATTCAAAGAGATATTAAATATTCAGGACGTATTTTTACAGTAACACAAGATATCGTGGAGCTACCGAATGGGAAAACTTCTACGCGAGACCTCGTATTTCATACGGGAGCAGTAGCTGTACTCGTGATTTGTGACGGAAAGATGCTACTCGTTCGTCAATATAGAAAACCATTAGAAATGCACTTCTTGGAAATTCCAGCAGGGAAATTAGACTCGAAGGAAGAAGTGCCTCTAGAAGCCGCAAAACGTGAATTAGAAGAAGAAACAAACCTAGTTGCCGAAGAATGGGTGAAGATGATGGAAATGGTCTCTACCCCTGGATTCTGCGATGAGAAAATTACATTATTCCAAGCAAAAAATGTGACGGTCAAAGAAAATGCGAAACCAGCAGACGAAGATGAATTTGTTGAAATCTTATGGATGCCACTCGAAGAAGTGATGCAAAAAATCCAAACGGGTGAAATTGCGGACGCGAAGACGATTATTGCAGCACAGTATGCTTGGATGCATAAAGGAGAATAATCAATGCCAAATGAACCTTTATTAACGAGAAAATCGTATAAAGAACAATTAGAAAAACAGAATCGAGAGTTAGAAGAACTAGAAACTAGGCAAGAGCGAAGAGAAAGTCGTGAGTCTTCTTCTGGAATCGAAGAAGACTTTTATTCTGAACGAGAAGAGGCGGATTGCTTACAACCTCATCGCACACCAAAATCAGGACTTAGAAGATACAATCATTTTCTAAATGTATGGCTGGTTTCTGTCATTGTGATTTTAATCATTGTGATTGCGATTCAAATGTTCTTTTAAACGTGGTGTATAGCTTAAAAAAATGGTATAGTAATGGTTGATATTTAAAACAAAGAGGATTCATAAATGAAACTAAATAAAGGAATTAGAATAGCATTGTGGTCTATTCCATTTTTACTATTTTATGCGTATATTTGGCATAAGGGATTTGAGTATCCAGTTGTAGATGACATTATGATTAACCAAACCATTTTGTCTCATGAAAGTATGCTGTTGCCATACATGGGAATAGGACTATCCTCTATTCTCGTAGCTCTTCAAAAGATTTTCCAGAATTGGAATATTTATTTTATTTTTCTGGTTGCGACATACTGTGGAAGCATCAGTGTTTTTAACGACTTTTTCTATAAGAAAAAATTATATGTATTGATTCCGTTAACACTTCTTATGCAATGTGTGCTGATTAAGTATTTTTCGTTTTCTGTAATCTCATACTTGGTTGCAGCAGCAGGAATTTTATTATTATTTAATCAGTCTCTAGTAATGGGAATATTGACTGTAGTAGTAGGAATTTCAATCAGACCTCAAATTGCGTCTAGTTTGATCGTGTTGGTTTTACCCTTCCTTATTTATGAGATTCTAAAGAATAAGAAATGGAAGGAAATGCTTATTCTTATAGGGATTGTATTATCCATTAATATATCCAATAAAGTTTATTCGATGACTCGACCAGATGTTCAGGAGTATCTTAAATGGAATGAACTAAGTACTAATCTTAGAGATTTCCCAGAAATTAGTTATGATAAGCACCGTGAAGAATTTAAAAAAATGGGTATTAGTGAAAATGACTTAAAAGTTTCGACTTATTGGTTGTTCGCTGAAAAAAGAGCTTTGAATAATGAAATGTTGGAAAAAATTCAGTCAGTCCGTTCAATTACAGAGAAATATTCCTTTGATATCCCTCAGTTTATAAATGATTATTTTCAAAATATTATCCTAGTAGCGTATCTCATATTATTTTCTGTTTGGCTACTTCTTTTTAGACCAAAAAATATATGGGCTTGGTTATTACCCATTACTCCGTTTATGTTAATTGGAGCACTCTTTGTTCGTCAGAGGGTAGTGGAAAGAGTTTATTTACCATTGATGGTATCATTTTTAATGTTCTTTTTGATTTACTCACCTGAATTCTATGAAAAAAGAAAGTGGTTTAAAAAGAAAGTGGTATTTTTATGTGTACAAGGGCTTTTACTGGTCACAGGATATAAATGGTTAGAATTTATGAATCAGGAATGGTATTGGTTCCCAACAATTAGTGATTCAATGAATACTACATATTATCAAGTGGTGAAAGACCATTCAAATCAATTAATCGTATTTGGAGGATATGGTACACTTGTAAATTCACAACCTTCACTTTCTACCTTCAGAATTCGATCAGGGCAAGTTGTTAATCATACAACGACACTAGGAAATTGGCAGACTTTTTCACCTCATTATCGTCAATTATTAAATAGCTATAAGATTGATGATTCTGAAAATTTATTATCTTCTTCAATTGATAACGATAATGTTATTTTCTTTTGGGCAAAAGATTCTGGGAATATGGATAGTGTCATTAAAATTATGAAGGAACATTACAACAAAAATGTCTACTTTGAAGAGGTTGAGAAAGTAACAGCTGAGATGAGTATTTTTAAACTAAAAGAAAAATAAGGAGAAAAAAATGCAAAAGAGAATTGGTTATATCGATATGGCAAAAGGATTAGCCATTATTTTAGTAATTATTGGACATATAACCTATACACCGAAAACGGGTAGAACAATCGTTTATCTATTCCACATTCCTTTATTTTTCTTTTTATCGGGCTTTACATTTTCGATAGATAAATATAAAAATTTCCGTACTTTTTTCTGGAATAAGTTTAAAGGGATCGTTGTACCTTTTATTTTAATGAATGTATTTGTATTTTTGGTGCAACTTTTTATTTTATATCCTGACCAAGTGTTAAGTTTTAATGTAATCCGATTTGCTAAACAATTACTTTTCTCGGATAGATTGCATATTTATTTCCAATTATGGTTTTTAAATGTATTATTTTTATCTGAAATAGTTTGTTATTTTATTTTAAAATATGCGCAAGAAGTGAAGTTTCAAATAGCCGTTGCTATTAGTTTAATACTCCTAGTTTTCATAGGTCAGAAAGTTTATGAAGCAAACTGGTATTTAATTTGGAACTGGGATTTAGTTCCAGTGTCTACTATCTTTATTTTATTAGGCGTGATTACCAGAAAACATTTATCATTGATTGAAAAGTACTTAACACTTAAGTTTTTACCGATTGCTTCCATAATCAGTATTACAATAGGCTTATTAAACTATAGACTAAGTGGCTATAAAGTAGATTTATACTACCAACAAATAGGCAATCATTTTTTATTTTACATAGCCGCTATTTCAGCAATTTGGGCTACGATTACTTTTTTTAAAGTTATTCCTGAAGTTGAGTGGTTTAAAGCAATTGGGCGGAAGACGTTGATTTATTATGGGGTCCATTCACCAATTGTTCTTGTGCTTGTTGAAAAACTAGTGGGACAATTGGCTTCAAAATATACAGGTATATTTATAAATGGATATGTTTCAACAGCACTTACAACACTTTTAGCTATTATCGGTTGTGAAATTATTGTGAGAATATTTAGGGGGACCAATTTCCCCTTTGGAATACAAGTTTTAGGAGAAAAAAATGAATAGAAATAACCCAATTTTATATATCGTTATTCCTTGCTATAACGAAGAGAAGGTTCTGCCGTATACGAATCCCATGTTTATTGAAAAAATTGAATCTTTAATTAATACGGGACAAGTACATTCGAGCAGTAAAATCATGTATGTCAATGATGGGAGTAAAGATCAAACGTGGGAATTAATTCAACAATATGCAAAAGAAAATAGTCATGTTGTTGGAATTGCACAAAGCAGAAATCGAGGGCATCAAAGTAGTGTTTTAGCAGGGATGGAAGAAGCTGCTAAATTTGCAGATATCGTTATTACGATTGACGCAGATGGTCAAGATGATATTAACTGTATGGACAAAATGGTTGAAGAATTTAAAGATGGTTCAGAGATCGTTTACGGTGTTCGTGATAATCGTGATACGGATTCTGCTTTTAAACGTATTACTGCTGAAGGTTTCTATAAAGTAATGCATCTGTTTGGTGCGGACGTCGTCTTCAATCATGCGGACTATCGTCTCGTCTCTAAACGTTTTATTCAAGAATTAAAGAAATTCAAAGAGGTAAACTTATTCCTTCGAGGAATTATGCCACTTGTAGGCTTTAAGTATTCCTATGTGACTTATAAACGTCATGAACGAATTGCTGGAGAAAGTCACTATCCACTATCAAAAATGCTTGGATTAGCAATTGACGGAATTACAAGTTTATCCATTAAACCAATTCGAATCATTACTGCAATCGGCGTTCTAACTTCATTCTTCAGCTTTGCGTTAATTATTTGGGTGCTTTGGGCTAAATTCTCAAATAACTCCGTTGCTGGATGGGCGAGTACTTATGCCATTGTCAGTCTGCTTGGCGGGGTACAGTTAATCAGTCTTGGCGTTATCGGTGAATACATCGGTAAGATTTATTTAGAAACCAAGGAACGCCCCCGATATATTATTGGTGAGCGTACATATGATGAAAAAGATTAGTTTTTCTTTTCATTTTGAAGCCATTATGATAGGATAAAACATATATAGAAAACACATTGATGGAAAAGGGTTTTTAACAAAGCTTTTCAGGGAGGAAGATCCTGACTGCAAGTCTTCCAAGTCACGTTTCAAACTTTTCACTTCCGGAGTGACCATTGGGATTCACTGATGAATAATGGTTCGGGTCGCCCCCGTTAACAGCGTCCAAGTGTCTTGAGCCTGCCTCAAGGAACAAGGGTGGTACCGCGAAATTTCGTCCCTTATAGTCTAATGGCTATAAGGGATTTTTATTTTTATAAGGAGGAATACAATGAATTTAGAAGAAATGAAAGTGCAGTTTGATGCGATTCGTAAAGATGTGCTTGCTTCATTAGAAGAAGTAACAAACTTAAAAGAGCTCGATCAAATTCGTGTACAACAATTAGGGAAAAAAGGACCCATCACTGAAGTTCTGAAAAACATTAAAAACTTAGCCAACGAAGAGAAACCAAAAGTAGGGGCTCTTGCCAATGAATTACGTTCTGTATTAGAAGAAAAAATCGCCTCTGTCAAAGAAGTGCTTGAAGCAAAAGCGTTAGAAGAAGCGTTGCAATCTGAGACCATCGACGTCACAATGCCAGGCCGTCCAGTCGAACGCGGAACTGCTCATGTATTAGCGCACGTTCAAGACCAAGTGGAAGATTTCTTCATCGGCCTTGGATACCAAGTCGTAGAAGGACCAGAAGTGGAATCAGACCACTATAACTTTGAGATGATGAACTTGCCAAAAGATCACCCAGCGCGTGATATGCAAGATACATTCTACATCACTCCTGAGTACTTACTTCGTACACAAACTTCTCCAGTACAAGCTCGTACAATGGAAAAACATGACTTTACAAAAGGTCCATTGAAGATGTTAAGTCCGGGCCGTGTATTCCGTCGTGATAACGATGATGCGACGCACTCACATCAGTTCTATCAAATCGAAGGTCTTGTGATCGATAAACATATTACGATGTCAGACTTAAAAGGGACTCTTGAGGCATTTGCTAAAGAAATGTTCGGGGAAGACCGTGAAGTGCGTCTTCGCCCAAGTTACTTCCCATTCACGGAGCCATCTCTAGAAGTGGATATTAGCTGCTTCAAATGCGGTGGCGAAGGTTGTTCTGTATGTAAAGGAACAGGTTGGATCGAAGTATTAGGTAGTGGTATGGTGCATCCAAATGTCCTTGAAGCTGCTGGTGTAGATTCAAGTGTTTACGGTGGATTTGCCTTCGGGTTAGGTCAAGACCGTATCGCAATGTTGAAATATGGGATTGAAGATATTCGTTCATTATATACAAACGATGTGCGTTTCTTAAGCCAATTTACGAAAGAATCATAAGAGGAGGAAGAACATGAAATTATCATACGAATGGTTAAATGAATATATTGATTTATCAAAAATCACTCCTCAAGAATTAGGAGAAAAAATGTCTCGTACAGGGATCGAAGTTGATAGCGTAACGGTTCCAGGCGAAGGCTTAAAAGGACTAGTGGTTGGTTTAGCAACAGAAGTGGTTGACCATCCAGATTCAGATCACTTACACGTTGTTACAGTTGAAGTAGGAGCTGACGAGCCTCTTCAAATCGTGTGTGGTGCTCCAAATATCGCGGCAGGTCAAAAGGTGATCGTGGCGACTCACGGTGCACGCATTGCCGGCGGTCATAAAATTAAACGTGGGAAACTACGTGGCGTAGAATCTCAAGGAATGATATGTTCATTGCAAGAAATTGGTGTGCCAAGTAACTTAGTACCCAAAGAATACGAAGATGGAATTTACGTCTTTACTGATGACAGCATCGAAGTGGGAAGCGACGCAGTTTGTGCATTAGCGCTTGACTCAGCAATCGTGGAACTAGACATCACTGCAAACCGTTCTGATGCGTTAAGCATGCGCGGTTCTGTTCACGAAATTGGTGCGATTTACAACTTGAAGAACAATTTAGAACCAGATGCATTCGAAAAAGGAACTTCTTCTGAAATTCCAGGCGTTGTTACAGTTTCTGTAGAAAACGAAGCAGACGCTCCTGCATACCACGCATTCTTAATCGAAGGCGTTAAAGTGGCTCCAAGTCCACAATGGATGCAAAATCGTTTAATCGCAGCAGGTGTTCGTCCAATCAATAATCTAGTGGACGTAACAAACTACATCTTAATGGAATACGGTCAACCGCTTCATGCATTTGACTACAATAGATTACCTGAAAAAGCGATTCATGTTCGTCGCGCAACTGAAGGCGAAACCTTAGTGACTTTAGATGGGGAAGAACGTACATTAGAAAACGAAATCGTGATTACTTCAGGTGGCCGACCAGTCGCATTAGCTGGTGTAATGGGTGGATTAGATACTGAAATCTCAGACGAGACAACAACAGTGTTATTAGAAGCAGCCTTGTTCGATCCTAAAGCAGTTCGCCTAGCTTCACAAAAACATAACTTACGTAGCGAATCAAGTGCTCGTTTTGAAAAAGGCATTAACAAAGCAACCATCGTTCAAGCTGGAAAACGCGCAGCAGCATTGATTGCCCAGCTTGGTGGCGGAACAGTGAAAGAAGAATTTGCTTCTGCACAAAGCTATGACTTAGAATTACCAGTTGTAAGCATCACTCTAGAACGCTTAAACCACGTTTTAGGAACAAGCTTAACCGTAGAAGAAGTGAAACAAGTCTTTGCACAATTAGAATATCCAACAGCTGTAGAAGGAACTCGTTTCGACGTGACAATTCCTGCATGGAGATTTGATATTTCTATTGAAGCAGATTTAGTGGAAGAAGTGGGACGTATTTACGGATACGACAAGATTCCTGCAACATTACCAACAACTGAAAGTACAGTGGGTGGCTTAACAGACAAACAACGCTTCATCCGTTACACTCGTCAATTCATGCAAGGAGCTGGACTTTCACAAGCTTATACTTATGCGTTAACAACTCCAGAAAAATCAAAATGGTTTACGAAGAAAGACGCAACAAGTGTGCGTTTAAGCTGGCCAATGAGTGAAGACCGTAGCGAATTACGTCAATCACTATTACCAAGTTTATTAGAAGCCGTTCAATACAACGTGGCTCGTTCACAAAACAACGTGAAATTATTTGAAGCAGGCCGTGTGTTCAAACTAGGAGCTGCTGGAAGTGAAGATTTCATCGAAAACGAGGTCATCGCGGGTATTTTAACAGGAGACGTGACAAGTGCGAACTGGAATCATAACGCAGAGAAAGTAGATTTCTATGTTGTAAAAGGGATTCTAGAAGCGTATTTCACACAACTAGACTGCTTAGATTGTGTTCGATTCGAGCCTTTAACAGACATTGAAGAATTACACCCAGGACAATCAGCACGCATTCTTTTAGATGGAGAAGTGATTGGGTTAATCGGGAAAGTTCATCCATCGGTTCAAAAAGCATTAGACTTACAAGACACATTCGTCTTCGAGTTAGATGTGGAACCATTACTTGCAGCTAACTTACAAGAAGCAGTGATTCAATCGGTTGCGAAATATCCAAGCATGACGCGTGATATCGCGATCTTAGCACCAACTTCATTAACACATGCTGAGTTAGTGGATGTTATCCGTGCAAATGCTGGTGAGTTCTTATCAAAAGTAACGTTATTCGACGTTTATAAAGGGGAACATGTGCCAGAAGGATTCCAATCATTAGCGTATTCATTATTGTTTGTGAACCGCAATGCGACGTTGGAGGAAGACGTTATTAAGTCCGCCATGACTCGCGTAGAAGAAGCATTAGTGACTTTAGACAACGTATCTATTCGATAAAATAAAGTAAGTACGAAGATTATTTTATGTAGTACTATAAAAACTTAGATTACCTTCGGTTATCTTCATAATAACGACAATAGCTGTACCGGACTGAGCCTTGCGTCTCAGTTCCTACCGAGCCTCAAACGGGGAGTAAGACCAAAGACAAAAGCGGACTCACACTGTGAGTCCTTTTTGCTTTGTAGTCTTACCCCCGCAAGGCTGATTAGAATTAAGCGAATCACGAGTGGTGAAGCTTAATTCAATCAGCTACTGCGTCTAACTCTATAGAGTTTTTTAGGTAAGGAATGAATTCCTAACTCCTGCTAATTCGCATCGGTTACTAGTCGCTATTGTTGTTATTATAGAAACCGAGGTAATCTTTGTTTTTATACATAAGATAGCTAATCTTCGTACTTTTTTATTGTGCGAGTTAGTAAAGTAGGAATACTTCTTCTACGCTCGCTAAAAGGAAGGGCAAGGGGTATTGGCTCGAGCCGGTGTCTCTCGCCTTTGAAGCCTCAAAGCCGGGAGTAAGACCAAAGACAAAAACGGACTCACAGCGTGAGCCCGTTTTGCTTTGTAGTCTTACCCCCGCAAGGCTGATTAGGATTAAGCGAATCACAAGTGATGAAGCTTAATTCAATCAGCTACTGCGTCTAACTCTATAGAGTATTTTCGGTAAGAATAAATTCCTTACTCCAGCTTATTCGTTTCAATACTATTCCCGCTATTCTTTCAATAAACTGATTCTTTTTTGTAATCCTTGAACTTTGGTCAGTTAGGTTATTAAAAGGCACTAATGTTGTTCTACGCTCGCTGAGATGGAAGGGGAGAAGACGACATTACCAAATATGGTAATTTTGTATCATTTTTGATACGTATCAAAAATGATACAAAAGAAGATGTAACAAAAATGTGACGTCACATTTTCGTTACATCGTAGACAAGAAAACAGCACCAAGGACATTCAAGAAATGTCTTTGGTGCTGAGTTTATTGGGTTGAGGTTATTTTTTTACATATCCATTTTTTTCTAATTTTTTAACGGCTTCACTATAATATAGTGGATCATTTTTTGGTGGATATTTCTTTGGATTACGTTTGTTTAGTTCTACAAAGTCCATTGTATTGTAGTCAAACGTGTTTTTACGGGTATATACCCCGTCCTTAAATTCAAGCGTTCCTTCGATTCCCTTAACACCTTTCGTTTCGTCAAAAGCTTTTTGGATGGTTACTTTAAATTGTTCTGGATCTTGACCCATTTCTTTTGGATTATAAACATAAGTACCTTCTTGTTTATAAACAACATCATCTTTGTAGTAATACTTCAAGGTAACAGTAACACCAGGCTCTTTGTATTCGTAAGTTGCTTCGCCTGTTTGATTGCTTTTGGCAGATTGAGTGGTTGTCGCTTTTGTAGTAGGTGCTTGTGTAGTTGCTTGAGCAACGGTTGTTTGCGCTGAAGTTTCATCAACTTTCTTTTCTCCACTTTGACATGCTGCAAGAGCAACAGCAGTCGATAACAATGCGATAAATTTATAAGTCTTTTTCATGATTTTCTCCTTAAACATCGATTATATTATTTTTGTTGGAAACCAGCTTCTAAAAGTACTTTTTTCATGGCTTCGAAGCTCGTGGAATATTCATTCAGTTTAAATTTAGGATCAATTTCTTTTAGCTTAGCAACATCAATTTTTGTATAATCCATATCAAAAGATTGGATTAGTTTTTCACCTTCAGTTTCAAGCTTAACGAGAAATCCTTCCATATCTTTGAATTGTTCCTTCGCAATTTTATAAGTTGCTTCAACCGTTTCTTTTTGTGCCTTAGCAATGATTTCTTTTGTTTCCTCTGTTATGCCAGGTAATGATGTAAAGTCAAAGATATTTTTAGTGATCTGTCTAGTCACTTGATCGCCTTTATGATAAATGATCATGGTTGTAATGCTTCCTGGAAGAGAAATTTCGAATACAGCTTGTTCTTCCTTGGCATTGGGATTGTCTGTTTGTGCAACGGTTGTTGGCGCGGTAGTCGTAGGAGAAGCCGTTGTTGTCTGCGTCGTTGTTTGCGCGACAGTGGTTTGAGCTTGCGTCGTTTGGACTACCGTTGTAGGATCCTTTTCTTCGGAATCTTTATTTTGTCCACAAGCAACCAGAAAGAAACCACATGTGGCAAGAAGAGCCAATTGTTTGGTACGTGTATTCATATTAATTTCCTTTCATAACGATTCCTTCGAGGATCAAGTAAGACTATTGAACTACTTTGAATCCTTCTTTAACTAGGAAGTTTTTAGTAACTTCATAGCTTACTGTATTATCATCTTTTGGTTTAAAGCTTGGAACGAGTTCTTTTAATTTAGCAAAGTCTGTTTTTGAATAGTCGATTGTAAAGTTTTGGATGACTTTACCATCTTTGACCTCAACTGATGAAGAGATTCCTTCTACACCTTTATAAGCTGCAAAAGCTGTCTCGAGTTGTGTTTTGATTTGTTCTTCAGTAGCTTGAGTTTCCATTTCTTTTACGTTGTAAACATTCTCAGTCGTTTGTTTTACAAGAACGTCACCTTTAGAGTACATGATTACACGAGAAGTTACGCCCTTATCAGACTGTTCTAACACTGTTTTCTTTTCACCATCAGTTGCTGCAGTAGTTGTAGCTACCGTAGTTGTTGTTGGAGCGGTTGTTGTAGCAGTAGTAGTTGTTTCTTTTGTGGCAGATGATGTAGTAGTGGTTGTACTATTATCTTTTTGACCACAACCAGCTAATACTAAACCTGTAGTAAATAAAATGGCTAATACTTTCGATTTTTTGTTCATGATCTTTTCCTCACTTTTCTTGTTTTAATTATAGGAAAACCGGATGAAGAGTATATTCTTCCCCCGGTTTTATGAATATCCTTTTATTTCTTTTCTTTGTATCCAGCTTGTAATAAAGATTCTTTAGAAACTTTAAAGCTGATTTTATCGCCGTCTCCAGAGAATTCTTGAGG
>ERZ773021.540-NODE-540-length-16186-cov-262.031_pt1 | contig 16186 bp, 9 predicted proteins | sample MGYA00511668_ERZ773021 | MGnify/ENA primary metagenome ERZ773021 (study PRJEB29015, sample SAMEA2737961) | human oral metagenome | biome: human oral; feature: human-associated habitat; material: dental | place: China | collected 2032 ... | reverse complement strand
TCCGATCCGGGGCGCCACCCGGACCCCGATCGGCACCGTCCTGGCGGCCGAGTGACGATGGGCCCGAGCAGGTTGAGCAGAGGCCGCTGGTTGCCTGGGAACCGCGGTCGTCCCCAGGCCTCGCGAACCGCTCTGGGGCTCAGATCTCGGGGCGTAGGGTACGGTCGCGACGGAGAGGAGGGACGCTGGTGTCCGGTGCAGAGCGCGGCTCGTCGTCGGTGATGAGGATTCGGGTCGACTGGCGGACGCTGGGGGAGTGGGTGCGCCAGCCGGCGCCCGCGCAGGCCGGCCCCGGCATCCTGTCCACGCTGCTCCTCATCCTGTGCGCCACCTACCAGGGCGACATGATCGGCAGTGCGGTGCTGACCGGCCGCGTCGGTGACGGCGGCCTGGTTGCGGGGATCGCCCCGACCAGAATCGGCTTCGCGATTCTCATCCTGGCGGCCGTTGGGTCGACGGCACTCCTCACTGCACGACGCAGGCACCCGCTGGCGGTCTTCCTGGTCGAGGGTGCCGTGTACGTGGCGGCTTCGGCGCTGGGGCTCAACAACTTCTTCCTCGTCCCGGTGCTGGTCGCGTTGGGGAGTGCGGTGAGCCGGCTCCCACTGTGGCAGCACCTCGCGGTGATCGGCGCGGCCTGCCTCATGGCGACGGCCAGTGCGGTCCTGGTGGCCCCGCCCGGGGTCCTGATGGAGGAGTGGCTCAGCCAGGTGGTCGCCGTCCTGCTGACGGTCATCGTCGCGATGCTGGCGCGCAGCGTTGCGAACTGGCGGGCGGCGCAAGCCGGGGCCAGAGCCGAGCGGGAGCGCTTCCGGGTGCTTCGGGCCGAGCGCGACCGCGCGGTGAGCCGGGCCGGTATCGCCGCCGAGCTGCACGACTCCGTGGGGCACGGCCTGACCACGATCATCGCCCTGTCCGAGGGGCTGGCTGGTGGGGCCGACCCGGAGATCGATGAGGCGCTCGGCGGCATCAACGAGGTGGCGCGGGAGTGCCTGGAGCAGACGCGCCGGGCGGTGAGGGCCCTGGCCGACGGCGAGGATGAGCCGGCGGACTTACCGGACCGGGACGATGCCGGGTGCCGATCCTGGGATGAGATCAGGGGCGTCGTCGGCAGGGTGAGGTCGCTGGGCGTCACGGTCGTCTTCACCGAGACCGGGCAGCGGGCCGACGACGCCGGGCAGGCCGAGCTGTGCTTCGCGCTCACCCGGGAGGCGCTCACCAACGCAGTGCGGCACGCGCCCGCGCTGTCGCAGGTGCAGGTGTCCTGGGACCACGGCGAGTCGGCAGTCACAGTGACGGTTCGCAACGACGGCGCCTCGGGTAGCAGAGGCGGGGAAGACAACGGTTGCTGTGGTGGGGCTGCGGAGGGGACCGGCCTGCCGCGGCTGCGGGACCGGATCGAGGCGGCGGGAGGCTCGCTGGACTGGGGGTCGGAGGCCGACGGCGGCTGGCGGGTGGCTGCGACGGTGCCGAGAACTCGCGGTGAGGGTTGAGGTGTGGGCGTGGAGTCGGAGGGGCTGAGGCCGACATCGGTCATGATCGTGGACGACCAGCGCTACGCGCGCCTGGGGCTGGCACTCATGATCCGCAAGGCGCCGGACCTGCACGTAGTGGCGGAGGCCGGTGACGGGCAGGAGGCGCTGGAGGCCCTGGAGCGGCTGAACCGGTCAACGGGGCTGCCCGACGTCGTGCTCATGGATGTGCGCATGCCAGGGATGGATGGGATCAGTGCGACCCGAGCGGTGGCGCGGCGGTTCCCGACGGTAAAGGTCCTGGTGCTGACTACCTACGACGAGGACGACTACGCCTTTGGGGCTCTGGAGGTGGGGGCATCGGGGTTCCTGCTCAAGGATGTGCGCGCGGCGCAGCTGGCTCAGGCGGTGCGGGCGGTGGCACAGGGCGATGCCGTACTCACGCCTCGCGTCACCAAAGAGCTCATTGCACGTGGGGTACCGCGGGCGCTGTCCGGTGCGCAGCGCGAAGGGCTGCGGGAGAGGTTCGAGGTGCTGACGCCCAGGGAGCTCGACGTCGCCCGACTCATTGCGGAGGGCATGTCGAACGAGGAGATCGCCGAGCGGCTCGTGCTGCAGCCCGCCTCCGTGCGCCGCAACGTCAGCCGCATCCTGGCCAAACTCCACCTGCGTGACCGCGTCCAAATCGCCGTCGCCTGGTACAATCAAAATAACAGTAGGCGCTATTAGCAGACTTCGTGAAGTAAGTGGCTATAGTTGAAGGTAAAGAACGATTCTACCAATCCAAGTGTTCTGGGCCCAAGTAGTCAATAACTACAGAGCCGCTACCATCGCCAGTTTCTGCTTTTAGTAGCCCTCTTGGCTCAGAAATGAAACCAATGCTTCCGAGCGTTCCAACTATGATGGCATCAGGCGTCTCTAATTTGGCAATAGTGTCCTCAAATGTTACGCGATAGGCTTCGCCACCCCTAGGGAAATAGTCGCCGTGCCAAGACGCTTGCTTGCTGATAACACGATGCTTCCACGGTATGTAATCGCGAGAGTCATAATTGCGAGCAAATTCCAGCCACAGTTGCCTGCTTTCTGCCGTAGGCCAAGCAGGATCAGACATAGCTGCAACTGAAGCTATGTTGTTAATCCAGAATGTTAATTCCGGATAGTTGTCGAAGTTCGCATCGGTAGAGGTAACTGCCGCCAGGGCCCCGGACCTTGAATTAAAGCCCGCATGGATTAGAAAGGCAGCACTTGTATTAAGCGTCCCTGCTTCAACTGCGGAAATTATGTCACCGAATGCGGTCGGCAATTCTCCGCTTTCCAAATCACCGGCAGTAGATGCCAAAGTATGCAACCTCACGGCGTCTATACCCCACGGGAGACGATATACTAAGGCATCCTCAACGAACTCAATGGTCGCATTAGAATCTTGTCCAACAATGCGTGAAACCGGATTCCCTCGAAGCCAGTCTTCCAGTATGGTCTGCCAATTTTCGGGCATAGATTTCGGCGAGAAAGGAGTAACTTCGAAAATAATTTGGGCGAAGTTTGTTAGTTCGGAAATCGCCGCGTCCTCATCAGACTCCGTAATTGCCTTTTGTGCACTCAGTAAGGAAGCGTGAAGTTGTTCGTAGTGAGAACTCAAGTATTGGACGGTAACATATCCAACTCCAGCTAAATAACAACTACGACGCTGTGCTGGTGTCGTATTATTCCAAACATGAATCGCCCGATCGTTGAGCGCAGCTTTAAGAAGAACTTGCATCGGTTGTTCCATTCGTTGAATGGTACGTGACCACAATGAAGAGCTAAGCGCCAAGTCGAGGGCTTCAGACAAGGATTCGATTGACGTCTGTGATTCGTCTAGCAAGGTTAGGACAGCAACATCGAGGCGCGCTAATTGATCTGACCAATTCCTTATTTCCTCGGGTGTTAGGTCGCCTCCATCTGGAGCGTCGATTAATGACCAACTTATGCCATTACATGCATACTCATAAAAAGTCTCCCAACTGTCAAATCGTTGACTTTTGTACAGGCTAGACAGTAGATCAAGGACAAGTTTGACCAATCCACTCGCCATATCTTTCTGATGGGAGTTTTCGACGACTTTCCGCCAGTTGCGTGCATCATTTTTGTCTGTTACAGGATGTATAACAAGCCCCACTGAATCGACGAAAGCTCGACCTGCACGACCTGCGACGTTTCTGAACTCAGTTGGATCGATCGGAGAGCGTGCTCGCCATAGACTATGCACGACTAAAGCTCCAGATGACAGGTTCAATCCCTGGGCTAGTGTTGGGGAGGCAATAATCATTCTAATCGAACTTGAGTTCAGTGAACTTTCAAGTTCTTTACGGTATGGTGTGGGTAATGAGCCATGATGTACAGCGACTCCCAACTCAAGACAGCGTAGGACAGGATGGCCTTCCCCCAACCATTCTTTGCCAACAGAAATCAACTTTTCTAAAGGTTGGCTGTCTTCCTTGATAAGGCTGGTAATAACCCCTTGATCGTAAAGTTTTACAACTAATTTTGCCAGAGAATGAACTGACTTCTTTTGTGGGCAATAGATCAGGACGTTTTTAGCATCCCGAGATAACCGCCAAGCCGTGGCCAAAGTGAGCTCACCCCGGTCATTGTCTTTAGGAAATGCGTTCCTCCTTCTTCCGCGAGAGGGGACTATAGGGGTTATAAACTTTGGAACGAAAGGATGTTCACTCCCGACCGTAATTTCAAGCCGGCCGACGGAGTTCTCAAACTTGACTTCTCCGAAGCGTAGATCTGTGGGGCGCCAAGCACTGTAAACTAGCCCTTGCGGATTATCTCGAGTGATCCAATTTATGAAGTCTTCCGCACGATTTTCTTGAGGAAGAACTGCGGAAATACAAACAATACGACGCAATTCTGCATCGTTTCTTCTCAGGAGCCGCTGAATTTGAACCTCATATCGAACCTCCCTTTCACTCTCCCCAATCATATGACCCTCGTCGAAAACAATCAGGCCAACATTGTCGAGTATATGAGGATTTGTTCGTAGCGCGAAGTCTAGTTTCTCAGGAGTCGCCACAACGATGTCATATGCCTCAAGGATACTTGCGTCGAAAGATGCTAGTCCAATTGCTCCATAGAGCGAAGACACTAATTTGCCGAGGGGTGCGAAAGTACGACGAAGAGTAGCTTCAGTTTGCGCCGACAATGATCTCAATGGAGTAATGAATACAACTCGTTTTCTTTCAGCAAGTGTTCTTAGGATGCAAACTTCGGCAACGCGAGTCTTTCCGGCACTTGTTGGGAGAGACAGTACGATATTTTCGCGAGTATCGACTGCTTTAGATACGGCTTCAAGTTGGGACGGCCAAAGATCTATTTCAGCTCGCTGTCTCTTAAACAATGAAGCGACGAATGCTTGTCGCAGTGTGCGCCACTCCTCCGGGTAGCAACCTTCGGGTGCGATGACTGGTAGTGCGTTATGAATACTGGATTCCCATAGTCCCCTCATCAGCCGACTAGCCATCTTGTGCAGCCACCACTGATCAACCATCTCTAGTTTGCTAGCCCCTTCCATCCCAGTTTCGAGGCGAATCATTGCAGAATCAAAGAGCTCCTGATCGCCCCGCTCGAAAGCTAGCATACCTGCGCTTATCGCACCTAAAAATGTATCTGTCAGCGCCTGATCAACGATATCTAGAATGCAAGCATCAAAATTGGTTGGATCTTCTGATTTTGCTTTCGCTTCGAGTTGAGATGCTAAGTAGGTATCAGATACGTTTGGATCTGATCTGACGCTAGTAATATAACTGTTCAGTTTATTCAGGTCCCTGGTGATAAGTAAAGTTAAGCACCTAGTCTCGATAGACTCCATATGAGACGCGTTAACGGCATTGACTACTGAATAGGAGCGAGCGGAAAATCCAGCCAAGTGAAAAGCGGCTGCAGACAATGTGCGATGAAACTGATCCCTTTGGGTACTTCCTGTAGTTTCAGTTAATGCCGACTCGATTGCCTTTGCCGCACTTTCGAAGGCTGCTACAACTAACGGCGATCTTCCTTCTGTTTCCTCCAACTCTAGACCACAACCTAGTATCGAGTAGCCGTACGATAATAGATCGTAACTGAGGAGTGGATCAAAGTTTGGTCCATCTTCATTGGGGCCTTTGTCTCGCCAGACTAGCTTTCGAGCCTCGCCTTTCTCCAGTAGGCGTGAGCGAAATCCCGGGGACGTAGCCATGCGAATAGAGTCTTTAAGATACTGGGTACTTTTCGGCATTTTGATTCACCTCATTGAAAACATTTGAAATAAACTTATGGTGCTGTGCGATATGCAAGCCTACAACTATTCTCTTAAATTTAGACTGGCAGTCATTCGTGTGTTCTGTAAGTAAATTATGTGGATTGTTTCCGCAGAATACGAAAAGAAGATGTGTGACATCCGAGGGTCTTATGCCCGTCTTTTGCATCATATTTCTGATGGCTCTAGAGAGAGTCTTTTCATTTTGCTCGGATAGGCGCGACGCTGTCCAAGACAACGAATGTGGTGAAGGAAGCCCCTTGTCGTCATATAGTTTTCTTTCTGCCTCGATTAGTGCGCTTTTCGATAGTCGCGCGCGGCTCTTTGCTTCTCCTTTAAGAAAAGAAATGCTACCGTTAGGCGACATCATGACGCCGATAATATCATCTCCTCTCATTGCAAGTTCTCTATGATCTTTCCATATCGACCTGTTTACTAGAACATACTTTAGTTCCTGTCGAGCGTACTCGGTTCCAAAAATTTCGCCTAAGTCGCCAGATCTAGCCCTCTTAGTTTCCGGCAGCTTTGCTTTCACTGTCTCAGCAGCGACTGTTTTGCCGCAACTATTTAAAACGTCAATAATTTCGTTGATGGAGATGTAGTGTTTTGGAACTATGTTAGCCGTCCAGTTTGTTCCTTCCTCAATCTTGTCGTCTGTGGGACGTAGTATCGTAAGGGTGTGATTTAGTATTGCTTCGCTTGTTGGGGGCGCCCAGTCCGATAACTTGGTCATACGCTTAATATTACCACTGCTAGCAAAGTGTACGAATGCTGATGGATTCAATGCGCTGGCGGTCGTACGACGTGTCGTTACTGAGCAGCCCCCGGAACCTCTCGACATAGGCGGCCAGGGCGGCTTGGACGCGGCGCTTCTTCTCATCGTGGCTGTCGCTGGCCGAGCTGCGAAATCTGGGGGTGGGCGGCAGGATCCGTGTGATTGCTGTCCCCTCAGTGGGCACGTACCCGTTCCGCATGGCGGCCTCCACCAGTGCCTTCGCTGGCCCCTCTCGCAGCTTCTCATCTCGGATGATCGCCGCCAGCTCCTCGCTGCGCCGCTGCTCAATGAATGCCCGCCACTGCTCATCCACGTCCCCGAAGGCGGACACCGCGTGCACGAACTCCTCAATGAGGTCCCGCTTGTTGTGCAGGCTGGGACTGGACATCACCGCCCGGCGGATCTCCACCGGGATCTCCTTGTCCTCGCCGTCGCCCGCCTCCTCGCGGTGCTTCTCCACCAGCATGAGGACGTAGTCGACTCCCACCTCAACCTGCTTGACCAGTTCGATCTCGAAGACGAGGTCGTCGTTGACGACCTCCTTCTCCACATCGGCCCCCCGCCGCATCTCGGTGTACAGGTCCACGTACACGCTGCGGTAGTCCTGGAACTCGGCCTCACCGATGACGTCGTCGTCTCCGAAGTCGTCAAAGCTCGCCAGGATGTTGCGCAGCCGCAGGATCTTCCCGAACTGCCGGATGAACTCCTTCTGCTCGGCCTCCGAGGCGATCATCTGCCCCGGCTCGAACCTGGCCCGTAGTTCGCCAATCTTCTCCAGATACTCCTCCAGGTACTCCTTGTACGGCTTGAGGAGCACCAGCCCACCGGCGGCCTTGTTGCCGAACAGGGCGATGGCCTCATCGGTGTCCTCCTCCAGGTCCCGGAAGCAGACCACGTTGCCGTAGGTCTTGACCGAGTTCAGGATTCGGTTCGTGCGTGAGAACGCCTGGATGAGCCCGTGCGTGCGCAGCGACTTGTCCACCCACAGGGTGTTGAGGGTCTTGGAGTCGAACCCGGTGAGGAACATGTTGACCACGATGACCAGGTCGATGGTCCGCTCCGCCAGTCGCCGGGAGATGTCCTCGTAGTAGCCCTCGAAGCCCTGCGCGCTCGTGTCGTAGGCGGTGCCGAACTGAGCGTTGTAGTCACGGATCGCTTCATCGAGGAAGGCGCGGTCGTCGGCGGTCAGCTGCGAGGGGTCCACGGCCTCATCGGCCAGCGTCTCACCAGGCGCATCGGTGTTGGGCGCGTAGGAGTAAACAATGCCGACGCTCAGGCGCCGGTCTGAGGCCAGCCCCTCCTGCTGCCGCTTGAACTCCATGTAGTAGGCGCGCGCCGCCCGGATCGACGCCGTCGCGAACAGCGAGTTGAAACCCAGCACCCTCTTCTGCCCCAGCGTGTAGGAAGAGTTGCGCCGCGTCTTCTGGTCGAAGTGCTCACGGATGTAACCCACCACCTGGGCCAGCCGCTCGGGTGCCAGCAGCGCCCGTTCGGTGTCGATGCCACTGATCTCCGCATCGCGCACGACGTCGGGCATCTTGATCGTGTCGATGTAGTCGATGCGGAACGGCAGCACGTTCTTGTCCCGGATCGCGTCCACGATCGTGTACGTGTGCAGCTGGTCGCCGAAGGCCTGCGCGGTGGTGCGCAGCTGCACGTTCCCGCTGGAGCCGGAGTTGGCCGCGAAGATCGGCGTGCCCGTGAACCCGAAGAGGTGGTAGTTGCGGAAGGCCTTGGTGATGGCCGTGTGCATGTCTCCGAACTGGCTGCGGTGGCACTCGTCGAAGATGAGGACCACGTGCCCGGTGTAGATGGCGTGCTTACGATTACGCCCCACGAAGTTGGAGAGCTTCTGGATCGTGGTGACGATGATGCTCGTATCCGGGTCGTTGATCTGCCTGCTCAGCTGGTTGGTGGACTGGTTCGCGGAGACCGTCCCGTCGGCGAAGCGGTTGTACTCCTTGATGGTCTGGTGGTCCAGGTCCTTGCGGTCGACGACGAAGATGACCTTGTCGATCCCCTCCATCCCGGCGGCCAGTTTGGCGGTCTTGAAGGAGGTGAGGGTCTTGCCCGAGCCGGTGGTGTGCCAGATGTAGCCGCCGCCGGCCACGGTGCCGGTCTGCTTGTTAGCCGACGCCGTGAGGATCCGCTGGAGGATCGCCTCGGTCGCAGCGATCTGGTAGGGCCGCATGACCAGCAGCTTCTGCGCGGTGGTGAAGACGCAGTAGCGGGTCAGCAGGGCCAGCAGCGTGTGCTTGGCGAAGAAGGTCCGGGTGAAGTCGACCAGGTCCGTGATCGGCTTGTTGGCGGCGTCGGACCACCAGGAGGTGAACTCGAAGGAGTCGGAGTTGGCGGCCTTGGACTCGCGCTTGCTCCGCGTGGACTCGGTGACGTGGTCGAAGCGGGTCGTGTTTGAGTAGTACTTGGTCTGGGTGCCGTTGGAGATGACGAAGATCTGGACGTAGCCGAACAGGCCAGCGCCCGCCCAGAAGGAGTCGCGCTGGTAGCGGTTGATCTGGTTGAAGGCCTCGCGGATGGGCACGCCGCGGCGCTTGAGCTCGATATGCACCAGCGGCAGGCCGTTGACAAGGACCGTGACGTCGTAGCGGGTGTGGTGGGCGCCGGTATCGACGACGTACTGGTTGGTGACCTGCAGGCGGTTGTTGTGGATGTGCTGCTTGTCGATGAGCCGGATGTTCTTGGACTCGCCGTTGTCCCGGATGAGGGTCTGGACGTGGTCCTCCTGGATGCGGCGGGTCTTCTCCGCGATCTCGTCCCCGCCACCTGAACGGGTGCGGATCGACTGGGCGAAGAAGCGCTCCCACTCCTCATCGGTGAAGGTGTAGTCATTGAGGGCTTCGAGCTGCGTGCGTAGGTTGGCGACGAGCTCGTCCTCGCTGGCGAAGGAGACGTACTCGTAGGCCTGAGCCTGCAGCTGGCGGATGAAGGCCGCCTCCAGCTCGGCCTCCGACTGGTAGCCGGCGCGGTCGGTCTCCTCTGGCTCATAGAGTCCGACGACGGTGCTCTCACTGGTGAGAACAACCGGTTCGACTCCGACGGCGGAGGCTTCACGAATGGTCATGGGAGGAGGCTTTCGTCAGGGTTGGAGAGATTCTGTTGCGACTGTGGCTGTGGGGTCGAGGTCCCGGTTCTCCCAGTCACCATAGGTGCCTCCTGTCCACTTCCAGGCAGTACGACCGTTGCAAGAGCGACCGGTTGCGATAGACCCGGCGGTGGATGGTGAGGGGAAAGGGATGTCCCGTGTGAGCGTGCCGGTGACACCATCGACGGCGATACTCCCGTCATCGACGAGCTTGGTGTGTCGTGCTCGGTAGGATTGGTAGACGCGACGGGTGCTCTGAGAACTCCCCTTGTTGGTCCATTCCCCGACGACGCGGGAACCTTCTAGCATGATGAACTCGTCCCCGATGACGCGGGCTTGGGCATGGATGTCCCGCTTGGGGACAGCGAGCGTGAAGACGGGGGAGTCGATGTCCTGGGGAAGAGGTTGCCTTCCAGGGAGCGTTTTGGTGCTGCGTACGATGCTGACACCGAGGACCGGGAGGACTCCGCGGACCTGGTCGAGGAAGGCCTCGGCGTCTGATTGTTGAGCCTCCGAGAGCTTCCGGGGCTGTGGTGTCTGGGCGTTGTCGGGTAGCGAACAGCGCTTGGCAGTGCTGGCGATTTCGACAAGACGAGCCTCAAGGTAGCCCCAGTGTCCTTCGTTGAAGGAGTCGTCACGACTGCTGATGAGGACTGCCCGGTCCCACCAGTCTTTTTGACGGTCGTGTTGACGGAATCGAGCAGAGAAGTCTTCAGTTCTGCCGATATAACAGGCGATGTTCTCGATCGCATCAGGGTCGTCACCAAGCAGGAGATAGACGCCGTTGCGGTGAGCCTCGTCTCGAGCGAGGATGCGAGTGAGGGCTGTGCGGGGTCCGCTGAGGATATGACCGGTCCACCCCGAGACGTTCGCGGTCGTGATGCCGCCGGGTTCCCCGTCAACGAGGAAGAGCTCGATGTGTTTTCCGCTCATGATGTTCATTTCTTTTCGGGGAAGGTGAGGAGATGGTCGCGGTAGTACTCGTACTGCTTACGACGAGCCTCGATCTCAGCGGGGAGGCCAGAGGACAGGTCGTTGATGAGGGCGTCAAAGTCGTCAAGAACGTCGGCGATGCGGCGTTGCTCTTCAAGCTCTGGAAGTGGAATTCTGATTTGTTCGATTCCTCTGACGGAGAGGCGCTTCACTTTGGCTCGTGAGACGAATCTGTCTTTCTGGCGGTGGTATTCGCTAGTGCGGAGTGCGTGCGATATATATCTTGGGTCTTGGTTGTGATGGAGGGCAAACGAGTCGTCGTGATAGGCGACAGGCGTGGCTCCTAGCCAGGCGACTCCAGTTCCGATGTCGGCGACGGTCTCTCCGACAGCAGCAATGATGACATCTCCTGGCTGGGCAAATCGTAGTTGTGGCTCGATCTCATCCTTTACGAATGAAGTGGTAGAGTCCGTTTTGTGGCCGTAGGTTGTGTAGATTTCTCCGTAATGAATCGCTGGAATTCCTTCGTCAACCATGTCGTTGCGAGTGAATCGTCGTCCCCTCTGGAGTTCGCCAATGTCCTTGATGGGTACAAGTTGCACATTTTGTGAACCGGCGACAATGTGGTCGCGATAGTAGATAAACTGATGCTGGCGGGCCTCCAGCTCCGCCTCCAGCTCCGCCTCCAGCTCCGTGAATGCATCTAAGATTCTTACGATCTCATTCTGTACTTCTATGGGAGGTAGTGGAATGGGTATTCTGGCTAGATTCTTTGCGGACAGCTCAATGACTTTAGTTCCAAATGCGCGCCTCCTTTTGTCGTTGAAGAATGAAGGTGTTCGAAAGTAGTGCGAAAGATACTTTGAGTTCTGGTTTGACCTAATGACTGTTGCGTGTCCTCCGGTAACGGCGTGTTCGTTACCCAACCAGGCTACGGCTGTTCCGACGTCCTCAAGGTTTTCGCTCGTGTTGGCTACGACGAGGTCTCCGGGGTTGACTTTTGTTAGGGTGGTTGCGTAAACACGGTCAACGCACGTGGCTGCATGTGAAGTGCTGACGCCATAACGGGTATAGATGTGGCCGTAATGGATGCAGTTCACTCCGCTATCCTGGAATGTAGACTTTGGCATTCCGTGTCCTCGGACGAGTTCTGCGAACTCTCCGATAGGGTGGAACTCCACGCCGCCAGGGCAGAGGTCGCGGATGAGGTCGTCGATGCGGCTCACCGGGCACCGCCTTCGAGATCGGCCACGATCTCATCGATACTCGCCCGCAGTGCCGCCTGCCGCTCCACGATCTCCTTGATCCGGGCGTTGAGCTCCACGATGTCGATCTTCTTGCGAGTGTCCTCCGCCTCCACGTAGGAAGACACCGACAGGTTGAAACCGTTCTCCTTGATTGCCTCCGCGCTCACCAGTGCGGCCACGTGATCGACGTCGGCACGCTTGGCGAGCGTTTCCAAGATCATCTCCTGGTTCTCCGTCGAGAGCTTGTTCTTGTTGCCCTCCCGTAAGAACTGCTTCGAGGCGTCCACGAACAGGACACTGTTGTCCTGCTTCGACTTCTTAAGCACGATGATGCACGTACCGATCGTCGTCCCGAAGAACAGGTCCGGCGGGAGTTGGATGACGGCGTCGACATAGTTGTTCTCCACCAGGTACTGGCGGATTTTGGCCTCCGCTGCACCTCGATAGAGCACGCCCGGGAACTCGACGATCGCCGCTGTCCCATCCACCGCCAGCCAGGACAGCATGTGCATGGTGAAGGCCAGGTCCGCCTTCGACTTCGGGGCCAGCGCGCCCGCTGGGGAGAAGCGAGGGTCGTTGATGAGAGCTGGGTCGTCCTTGCCGACCCACTTCGTCGAGTATGGCGGGTTGGAGACGATCGCCTCGAAGGGCTCGTCATCCCAGTGCGCCGGGTCCGTGAGGGTGTCCCCATGGGCGATGCTGAAGTCGGCGAAGTTGATGTCGTGCAGGAACATGTTGATCCGGCACAGGTTGTAAGTGGTCAGGTTGATCTCCTGGCCGAAGAACCCGCCGCGCACGTTCTCCTTACCGAGCACCTTTGCGAACTTCAGGAGCAGCGAGCCCGAGCCACAGGCCGGGTCGTAGACGCGGTTGACGCTCGTCTTGCCCATGACCGTGATGCGGGCCAGCACCTCGCTGACCTCCTGCGGCGTGAAGAACTCACCGCCCGACTTGCCCGCGTTCGAGGCGTACATCGTCATGAGGTACTCGTAGGCATCGCCGAAGGTGTCGATCGAGGACTCCCCGTAGGACAGGTCCAGGTCCCCGATCGCCTGCATGAGCCGCGTGAGCTTGTCGTTGCGCTGGGCCACCGTGCGGCCCAGCTTCGTGGAGTTGACGTCCACGTCGTCGAACAGACCCCGCAGATCCGACTCCGAGCCCGTGCCGGTCGCCGAGGCCTCGATACTCTTGAAGATGCGTGACAAGGTCTCGTTGAGGTTCTCGTCGCGCGGGGCCCGTTCGCGCACGTTGTCGAACAGGTCCCCCGGAGCGATGAAGAAGCCCTTCTCCTCAATGATGCCCTCGCGGGCGCCCTCGGCGTCGGCGTGAGACAGGAAGCGGTAGTCGAAGTCCGGGTCCCCGGCCTCGCGCTCGCCGGCGTTGATGTACTCGGTGAGGTTCTCGGAGATGAACCGGTAGAAAAGAAAGCCCAGGACGTAGGCCTTGAAGTCCCATCCGTCCACGCTCCCGCGCAGGTCGTTGGCAACCTGCCAGATCGCACGGTGAAGCGCAGCGCGCTCAGTCTCTCTAGTCACAGTCGGCCTCTTCGTCGTCAGGATTGGGGATCGGGCAGAAGTATCCCACCAACTGAGGACGTCCGATGACCACGCGCTGGGGGTTGGGTGCCGGATGGGTGACGGCTACACTCGTCTCCAGACAACGAGCATCGGGCGTGGACCGGTGCGCTTACTCCGGCGGCCCCGCACCTGAGGTGCGGGGCCGCTTGCTTGTGCTGCTGGCCGGCCCGTGGTGCTTGGGAAGAGGGTGTGCCGGCCGCCGGAGGTGCGGCGAGCCGGGTGGCTGGTGCGCGGGCGCCCACTCATGGTCGGGGCCTACGGCGCGGGCGGGTGCACTCCACGCGGCCGGGGACATGTCGTTGCGGGCGGGGACCTTCGACGCCGTCGGGGACGGGAATCCTGTCCCCGAACGCGTGGGCTGTCCCCGGCTGGAGCGGTCCGCACCCGGTCGCGCGGAATGTCCCCGTCGGCGTCTGGGATGCGGTCGCCTGCGGCCGCCGCGGAAGCGCGCGATCCGTGCCAGTCCCGCCGGTCCCCGGTGGGGCGGTGTTCGGGAGTCCGGCTGGATGACATGGGACGCGAGCGGTCCCCATCCGCATAAAAGACCCATGGATGACAAACCAGATCTATTTCTGGTACATCTAAGGAGTGTCCAAGGCTCTGGGATCCTCCGCGGAAATTGCTCCACTTCCTACAGTGGAAGGAGGATTTCAGACCGTTCTGGCCGACCCTCCGTGGCGTTTCACCAATCGAACCGGCAAGGTCGCTCCCGAGCACCGTCGTCTGGGCAGGTACGGGACGATGTCCCTCGAGGAGATCAAGGAGCTCCCGGTCGGTGACGTGACCGCAGTGAATGCCCACCTGTACCTGTGGGTTCCCAACGCCTTACTTCCGGAGGGCCTGGAGGTCATACAGGCGTGGGGATTCCGCTACGTCTCGAATATCATCTGGGCCAAGCGGCGCAAAGACGGCGGGCCGGACGGCCGCGGCGTCGGCTTCTACTTCCGCAATGTCACGGAGCCGATCCTGTTCGGTGTCAAAGGCTCGATGAGAACGCTGGCGCCGGGGCGCTCAACGGTCAATATGATCGAGACGCGCAAGCGTGAGCACAGCCGCAAGCCCGACGAGCAGTACGACCTCATCGAGTCCTGCTCGCCGGGTCCGTACCTGGAGATGTTCGCCCGCTACGCGCAACCGGGCTGGTCCGTGTGGGGCAATGAGTCGGATGAAGAGATCACGCCGCAGGGGAAGGCTCAGCGGGGATATGCCGGCGGCGACATCGACCCCCTGCCTGACCTGGAATCCGATGAGCAGATGAGCGACTGGCTCTCGGATCGCGTCGCCCGGATCCTGGCAGATGAGTATGCGAAGGGGGTGTCAATTCAGCAGATCTCGACTCAATCGGGCTACTCCACCAAGCAGGTACACAGCCTCCTGACCAGGGCCGGCGTGGAGCTGTGAGAGCGAGGGCGTTCGACGCCGTGGAGGACAGGAGTTCGGGCGCCCTGTGAGTGAGGCGTCCCAGGCTGGAGTAGACCGGGCCCGACCATGCGGAACGTCACTGAAAGCGCCGTATCAATGCCGCTGCAGCACCACCCTAGGAGCCTGGTTTGAAGCCGATGACCTTGCCGTCAAGCTTGTTGTAGCCGATGATGAGGTCGGGCTTGGCGATGATGAGCGAGTCTCCGTTTTTCCAGTCGATCCCATTGAAGCTTATCTCTTCGCCGGTCTTGATGTTCATAAGCATAGTCAGCCCGTTGATGTCGCCACGGCCCAATGTTGCCAATCTAACGATGTCACTGCCCTGAGGGCTTGTTGCGACGGATGCGCAGGATGGTGAAATCCAGTCGTAGGATAAGCCGCTACTGTTGTCGGGTGGCTGGATGCTGATAGGCTTTCTGTCTTTCGGTTTGAGTTTCGTGATGCACCCATTCGCGTTGACTTTTGATGTCAGTTTTGCTTTGCTGTAGTCCTGGTCCTTGAAGTACGTGCGGTACTCCTCGGCGGTGATGAGCTCGCTCTCGCCTATGACAACTTGTTCGCCCAATGTGATTGTCTCGGTGAAGCTGCTCCGCTTCTTGCCCGTAAAGTCGTATATCGTCACTTTGTACGTGGTTGACCATGGTGAATCGCTGGCAGTGTCGTCAGCCTCGGACTTGCCATTCTTTATCTCGAAGGTTCCCCAACCATCCTTGAAGAAGGTGCTGGTTAGGTCAGAGTCGACCTTGGAGCCTCCGCCCAGGATGAGTGTCTCGCCGTTGTCGATGTTGATGATGGCGTTGTACACCCAGGCGTAGCGCCGACCTCCTCTGGTAAGGGTGGAATCATTGCGATAGTAGGTTTTGGAGGACATCTTTCCAGTCCCGGGGATCTTACGTGTCCACTTCTGCTTCGCTGGGGAGTCCCAGGCGGTGCAATTGTCGCTCGAATTGCAGGAGATGGCGATGTTGTCGGTGATAATCGCTGACTTCCCCTCTTTCCAAGGGGCTGAAGAAACTTTTCCAGTTTTCATATCGATGAGGGACGACTTGTAGACGAGCGTGTTGTTGCCCCAGGTCTGAAAGCCCGGCGTGGGTCGGTAGGTGGATGTCAGGTCCTCGTCGTCGAGGGTCGCTTGCCACGCCTCCTCCATGTTGTCGCCCAGAGGTGTGTAGCCGGTCAGAGTGCCGTCGGACTTGTCGAGCGTAAGAAAATGACCACCGATCACGTAGGGGTCCTTGTTGGCTGCGACATCGGCACTCCATGCTTTGCTCGCACCCTTCAGCCATGCCTCTGATGGGGTCACGAATGGGGATGCCAAGGAGGCCTCGCTGCGCCCCAGGAAGTACCAGGCGGCCGCCCCTCCAGCGCCCAGAAC